>Ga0155564_129_pt2 | contig 49064 bp, 49 predicted proteins | sample RifCSPhighO2_12_FD_107221 | JGI IMG/M metagenome (GOLD analysis project Ga0155564, IMG submission 107221) | Candidatus Zambryskibacteria bacterium RIFCSPHIGHO2_12_FULL_43_12b
GATCGAACCTACTACTGCTGTCTGGAGCTTCATCACCGTTTTCAAAGTGATATTGCCCACTTGGTAGCAGCGAAGCGACCCAACGCTTACCAGGTACTGAATGCAACATCTCTGCAAGTTTTCCATTTGAGGAAATGTGCATTACTGGTTGAATAGTTCCTTCTGGGGGCTTGGTCCGGATGGGACTAAACCAACTGTCCCACTTTGCAAGTTGGACTATGACGTAATCCAGTAAAACGTTGCTGAAGAAATACAAGGTGAGTAGTATTCCAAAAACTACTGCAAGTGTAACGAAGAAAGACTGAGAAAACATTTTCTCCTCCGATAGAGAGCGGTGTTTTGAAAGAGGACTGTTCTACTGGAACTTTATCATAAAATATCTGAAAGTCAAGCACAAACAGCCCTGTTTGTGCCGGGGAGAGGACTCGAACCTCCATGCCTTGCGGCGCCTGCTCCTAAGGCAGGTACGTCTACCAATTTCGCCACCCCGGCGTAATGATCATATTAATCTAACACAGATGCATAGATAAATTTATAAAGACGCGCTCTGTGGTCACAAGTATTTTTCCTGCCGGAAAAATCTCGCGACCCCGGCTCGTGGTTTTTGCATTGAGCAAAGCTCAAACAAAAACATCACTGCGCCTCGCACAAAGTCAGAAAATCTGCCGCAGGGCAGATTGTTCTGTACTTTGTGCGCCCAGTAGGGATCGAACCTACGACCTTATCCTTAAGAGGGATCTGCTCTACCAGCTGAGCTATGGGCGCATATTATTTAATTACTAAGATATCTTACTCCGCCTGCTGTTATCTACCAAAACAGCTATGGGCGCATATTATTTTCCAATTACATTACCACATTGGTTTCTATATAACTTGCTGATATCTACCAAAACAGCTATGGGCGCATATTTTTTTAATTACTAAGATATCTTACACTGCCTGCTGTTATCTACCAAAACAGCTATGGGCGCAAAAAAATCAATTTCAAATTTTAACACATGAAGCAAATAAATTTGCTTGTGCCCGGGGTGGGAATCGAACCCACATGCCTTACGGCCGCCGATTTTAAGTCGACTACGTATACCAGTTCCGTCACCCGGGCGCATCTGGTAACTAGCAACTAATCTATAGTTTCTAGTTGAGGCGTAGGCGGGAATTGAACCCGCGCATCGCGGTTTTGCAGACCGCTGCGTTACCACTTCGCCACTACGCCTTTTACAACTTTCTCAATCTTGAAACAATACATAACTTTACCACTTATGAAGTAGCGGAGTGGAGCCTGTCCCGTGGATCGCCGATCCTGTGGGATTACCACTTCGCCACTACGCCTTCTAAAGCTAAAATAAACAATTCCTCACTCATTTTGTAACAGAAAATCTATGCGTTGTCTATTTTTCTCACCCTTGTCAAAGACAAAAGCTATTTCCGGCATTCGTCCAATTTTTGCTCTTGAGTCAACAAACTGAAGAAAATCATGGGTCCTTCTCTTCAGGAACTCTCCAACAGCTACCTCTTGACCTTCTGGAAGGGTAGTGAAGTAAATTGTTACTCGTCTTTGGTTGGGAGTAATATCTGAACCTGTAATCGTGATGAGTGAAGTCTGATTTGACTCTCTTTGGACAAATTCAGCAGCCAAGTGCTCTAAAAGTTTGGGTAATTTCTCTTTTCTATGTGAGTTTGGACGCGCATTTATCATCTCTTTACTAAAGTTAAGGCTTCGATTTTATCTCCCATCGCGATTTCAAATTTTGCCTCAATCATTGCTCCAAATTCTCCTTCTGATACAGAGCTGGTCTTTTGTTTTGTCTGCTGGAGCTCTCTCACTCGACCTCTTACAATCTCTGCATCTCTTCGTAATATTCTCACTTGATCTCCGACTGAAATAATCCCTGATTCAACTCGTCCACCGACAACTTGTTTATCTTTGCTCTGGCTAAAAGTTTTGAGAATTTTCGCAACCCCCACGGCTTCCTCTACTTCAATTGAAGGAGTTCTTTCCAAAACCGCCTGCGCCAGCCACTCCGTGAGTTTGTATATGATGTCAAAAGAGTGAATTTCTTTTCCAAGTCTTTGCGCCAAGCTCTCCGCTTTTGAGTCTGTCTTAGTGTGAAAAGAAATTAGAAGCGAGTTTTCCTTCGTCATGGCGCTTTTAACATCATTTTCCGAAAGTGGGCCGATGCCTGAAAGCACAATTTTAGGAATAACTCTGTCGTTACCGAGTTTCCCGATTTCATAGACAAGAGCGTCCAGACTTCCGGCACTGTCTGCTTTTATAACAATTGGAATGACAGTCTTCTCACTTTCGGAGTCTCCAGCCGACTGTTCACTCGTTGTCTGCGCCTCAGCATTTTTGGCGACAATTTCCAAGGCCTCATTTTTAGTGTTTACCCCCTGAAATTCTGCGCCTACTTTCGGCGCGCTGTCCCAGCCAATGATTCGAACTGGCGAAGAAAAGGTAGCTTCGCTGATTGGTTTGCCTAGGAAGTTTTCAAAAATTCGAAGAGGGGCGATGCTAGTGCCTGACACTGCAAACTGTCCTTTTTTTAATGTTCCATTTTTTATTATTGCTGTAACGGAGATCCCTTTTTTTGTATCCATATTGCTCTCAATGATTATTCCAGAAGCCTCAGCATCTCTTTCTCCGGTAAGTTCCTCTAGCTCAGCAACCAGAAGTAGCAGGTCAAGGAGTTCATTCACTCCTTCGCCAGTTTTAGCAGAAATAGCTCCCCACGAAACACTTCCTCCAAATCCTTCCAAGAAAACGTCATTTTCAGCCAGATTTTGTTTTGTCTTCTCTACATTTGCTCCAGGCTTATCGATTTTATTAATAGCCACAACATAGGGCATTTGAGCTTCTTTGATAACATTGAGAGCTTCGACTGTCTGAGGTTTCACTCCGTCTTCTGCTGAGACCACTAATACAGCAATATCGGCAACCGATGCTCCACGGGAGCGAATACTTTTAAAAGCCTCGTGTCCAGGAGTGTCCAAAAAAGTAATATTAAAATCTTTGCCATCCCTTTTATGCACGACTTCATATGCAGAGATATGCTGAGTGATTCCGCCGGCCTCTTTATCTACCACATTTGATTTGCGAATATAATCTAGCAAGGTAGATTTTCCATGGTCAATGTGTCCCATGACCACTACCACTGGCGGTCGCAATATTTTTTTGTCCTTCTTATTGTTCATCCCGCATGAAATAAATCATTTAATATGTTGATATAAGTGTTATTAAGGTATCCGACCTATTCTACTCACAAATCGCGCTTTCACAATGGAGGCCTTTGTCTCCGATTTTCTACCGGATTATTTTTTCACTTTGCTTTCGTAGGCCAGCGACTCCTGAGCATTTCTTATTGCATTCTTTTCTTCTTCTGTTGTCTCAAATTCTGAAGCGAATTTCTTTACAGGTTTTGAGTAAACACTTACATGATCTCTGACATATAGACTTGAGATCAAAGCACCGTCACCTTTCTCATTTAAAAAAGCAGTTGAGAAACTCTGGTTTCCACCATCTCCCGTGCCCTTAAAGGGATTGAAGCGAATGGTCTCTACTGCTTGGACACTTCTTTTGAGTCTTGCTTCTATGTTCTTAAGATATTCAATTGAATCTTTGCGAAAAGTATGCAAATCATCAACCTCCTTGTGAATTTGTAAGATCGTTTCCTCCAGGCTTTTTGCATCCTTTCCACCCATTATTTTTCTGATTCTCTTCTCGAGGATAAATATCCAAATTGCAAGTGTCAGAAGCAAGGCCAGTAGAATGTAAATCATGAGTGAAGTGTCAATTGTAGGTATTTGAAGCATGAGAGTGAGAGATACTTACTAACAGGGCATCATTATATACCTCGTACGCCACTTTGGAAAACTGCGATCTTAAAACATGTCCAAGAATTTTATCTTGAGTGGTGTACTTCTGTCTCAAGGTGTGGTTTTATATGCGCATATAGATTATGAATCAATAAGATGAGTAGAACTACAAAAAAACCGCAAAGGATATTCCTAGATTATGCATCTGCGACACCCGTTGACCCCCGTGTTGAAAAAGCCATGAGGCCGTATTTTTCGCGGAAATTTGCGAACCCCTCGGCTATATACGGAGAGGGGGTTGAATCTAAGAAGATCTTGGAAGATTCACGCAAAATTGTAGCCGATATTTTGCGCGCTTTGCCAGATGAAATAGTCTTTACTGGCAGTGGCACAGAGTCTGCAAATTTGGCCATAATCGGCATTTTTTTGAAAGCTCGACAGCTTGGAATAAAGAGACCGCATATCGTTACTACTGCCTTTGAGCACCCTGCTGTGCTTGAGGCGACAAAATATTGCGAAAGTCTGGGCGCAAAGGTGACGATTGTCTACCCAAATGGAGATGGAATCATTTCTGCTGATGAAATTGGCAAGGCGCTTTCTAAAAACACTGTCCTTGTATCGGCTATGTATGCCAACAATGAAATTGGAACAATTCAGCCAATACGAGAGATTGCCAAGAGGATACGGCAATTTGAGAAGAGAAATAAAAGCACGAAAAAACAAATTCACTTGCATGTGGATGCCAGTCAGGCTGTAAACTATCTTCCTCTGAATGTTCTGGAGCTCCACTGTGATTTTCTTACTCTGGACGGAGCTAAGATCTACGGACCAAAGGGAGTCGGAATTCTTTTTGTGGAAAGAGGAGTTCTCATTACCCCTCTGATTCTTGGAGGAGGTCAGGAGAAAGGCAGACGTTCCGGAACAGAAAATATTCCGGCGATCGTTGGCATAGCTCAGGCTCTTTCAATTACAGAGAAGATGCGTGAAAGGGAATCAAAAAGAATTGCAAGACTCCAGAGGGAAATATTCCAAGGCATTAAGAAAATTGCCAAAAATAGTAGGGTCAACGGGTCTCTAGATTTACGACTACCAAATAATGTAAATGTTTGTTTTCCTAAAGTTGATTCAGAATTTTTAGTTTTGAAACTTGATGCCAATGGGGTTGCGGTATCTTCTTCAAGCTCGTGCAAGACCATTTCGGAAAATAGCCGCTCTTATGTGCTTGAGGCGATCGGTGGAAAAGACTGCGCCGAGTCATCACTCCGGATTACTTTAGGCAGGTGGACCACGGAGATGGAGGTGAAAAAGTTTTTAAAGATATTGAAAAAATGCATTTCTTAATGATTGCTTACCGCAGACGTTTTTTGTAGAATACTGGTGATGGATCCCGTACGAAATCGCGGTCACGATTTTAAAAAAAGCTTTATGATATAATCTCCTAGAATCATGATTAATAACAACATAGTAATTACATAGGCTTCGCTGATCGCGACCTATTTCGTACGGGATGGAAGAACTCAATAAAAATCAGCTGATCCTCCTGACGCTTCTTGTGAGTTTTGTTACCTCAATTGCAACGGGGATCATTACGACGTCTCTTCTTCAGCAGGCGCCACCTTCTGTTACGCAAGTTATTAATCGCGTAGTGGAAAAAACGATTGAACAAGTTGCTATTGAAGGAAGTAGCAGTGGCGAAACGGTGCGAGAGGTAACAGTTGTGGTGAAAGAGGAAGATTTGGTATTAGACGCAATCTCAAGCAATACAAATAGCACTGCCAGGATTACAGACAATTCTCTGGTAGATGGAATCAATTTGTTTTATGGAATGGGAGTGCTGATAAATAAAGACGGCACGGTCATTTCTGCAAGAAGGGACATATTGAATCCGAACTCCACATATACCGCCAGATTTGGAGATGGTTCAACGCATCAGCTTAGGGTGGTAGGTTCTGATGTGGCGGAAGGATTAGCTGTATTTTCCGTAATAAAAGACCAGAAAAATCCTGTTAAAACACTACCGGCTACTCTCGGGACAGCGGAGCCACAGCTAGGGCAGTCCGTTATCACTTTGGATGGCAGAGATAAAAATACGGTTTCTATTGGAAGGATTGTTGGAGTGAACAAAGGGGGAGCGGAAAACAAAGACATCCTCTCAATTGAGACCGATATTGCGACACAAGCAAGTGTGTTCGGCGCTCCTCTAGTAAATCTTTCGGGAGATGTTATAGGACTTAGAGTTTCTCATGACAGCGCAAATCAAACATTTGTTCCGGCATTCATCGTAAAGAGAATTTTAGACAAAGGTTGGAATTAATTTGCATTTACTTAAGGTGTTAAGTGTAATATAATGGAGTTCCTATGCCTCCATTCGGCCAATTTACAACAAAAGCAAAGGAAGCCATACGAAAAGCCCATGAGCTCGCGATTGAGCGTGGTCAAAATCATGTCGGGCCAATGCACCTTTTGGCGGCTTTGATTCTGCAGGAGGAAAGCATGGTTACATCAATATTAGACAAACTTGAGGTGGATACCATATTGCTTACAGATTCTATCTTGGAATCTATAGAGTCTAGCGAAGCCGCACGGACAATCACACCGTCATATCAAATATTTCTTACTCCAGAGCTTGCTCAGATTATTGAAGCAAGCACAAAAGTCGCCACAAATCTAAAAGATGAATTTGTGTCTACTGAGCATCTCTTTCTTTCAGCGATAGATGTGCAGGGGCCAGCCAAAGAGCTACTTGCGCGATTCAAGCTTGACCACAGCACTGTCGTACGCGTGATTGAAGAGCTTAGAAGCGCTAAGGTGCACAACGAGAAAGAACCCAAAAAATTAAAATCACTGCTTAAATATACTCGGAGCCTCACAAAGCTCGCTTCGCAAAACAAGCTGGATCCTGTTATCGGACGAGACACAGAGATTTCAAGAATAATCCAAATACTTTCTCGTAGGACAAAAAATAATCCTATCCTTATCGGAGAGGCTGGGGTTGGTAAGACCGCGATTGTAGAGGGGCTCGCATTGAAGATGGCATCGGGAAATGTTCCAGAGTCACTCCGTGATAAAGAGCTAGTCTCACTTGATCTAGGCTTACTCATTGCTGGTACAAAATATCGTGGAGAATTTGAAGAGAGGCTTAAAAATATTTTGAAAGAAATTGAGAGATCCGAAGGGAAAATCATTCTATTTATTGATGAGATTCACACGATTGTCGGAGCTGGGGCCGCGGAAGGCTCAATTGACGCTTCAAATATGCTTAAACCCCCTCTAGCAAGAGGAGAATTGCGCGCTATAGGGGCCACAACCCTCAAAGAGTATCAAAGGCATATTGAGAAGGACCCTGCTCTTACAAGGCGTTTTCAGCCCGTTTATGTAAATGAGCCTTCATTGGAGGATGCAGTCACAATCTTGCGAGGTTTGAAGGAAAAGTATGAGCTCTATCATGGTGTACGAATTACCGATGATGCTATTGTGGCAGCGGTAAATCTTTCTGCCCGATATATTACAGATAGGTTTTTGCCTGATAAAGCGGTTGACCTTATTGATGAAGCGGCATCGCACCTCAAGATTTCCTTAGAGAATATGCCCCCAGTACTTGAGGAAACTCACGCTAAAATAATGAAGCTTGAGATTGAGCGCGAAGCACTTAAGCAAGAAATCTCTGCTGATTCAAAAAATACAAAAGTGAAAAGCAGAATAAAAGAAATTGAAAAAGAAATCGCAGACTTTAAAGAGAAGACCTCTGAAGTGGAGCTTAAATGGAAAAACGAGAAAGAGACAGTAGGAGACATAAAGAGGATCAAAAAAGAATTGGAGACTATGCGTCTTGAAGCTGAAGCGGCAGAAGCAAAGTCTGATCTCTCCGTTGCCGCAGAAATCAGATATGGCAAAATCCCGGCTCTTAACACTGAACTTGATCAGAAAGCTAAAAGACTGAAGAGACTACAGAGCTCTAGGAGAATCCTTAAAGAGGAAATTATGGAGGCGGATATCGCGGACGTGGTTTCACGTTGGACCGGAATACCGGTATCTCGAATGCTTGAAGAAGAAGCAGAGAAGCTTTCGCGCATGGAAGAATTTTTGAAACGCAGAATCATCGGACAAGACGAAGCGGTTGGAAAAATTTCCGATACTATCAAACGCTCTCGCGCCGGAATATCTGATCCAAACAGACCAATCGGATCATTTATGTTTCTCGGTCCAACAGGTGTTGGAAAGACAGAGCTTACAAAAGCTTTGGCTGAATTTATATTTGATGATGAGAAAGCATTGATACGAGTGGACATGTCTGAGTTTATGGAGAGACACTCTGTCTCAAAACTCATTGGTTCACCTCCAGGGTACGTGGGACATGATGAAGGAGGTCAACTTACTGAAATGGTAAGACACAGGCCGTATGCGGTGATTCTCTTTGATGAAATAGAAAAGGCGCACCCGGAAGTCTTTAATATTCTCCTACAGGTGCTTGATAATGGAAGGCTCACAGACGCGAAGGGCAGGACAGTTAACTTCAAAAATACCGTAATTATTCTGACCTCAAACATCGGGGCTCAATATATTGATAAAATGCAGAAGGTTGGTTTTGCTTATGAGAAAGGCACACGCTCGAACTATGAGGAAGCAAAAGATAAGGTGATGGAGTCTGTGAAGGAGCACTTCAGACCGGAATTTTTGAATCGCCTTGACGACATTATTCTCTTTAACATTCTTTCTCCTGAAGCTATTAGGGAGATTGTAACGATTCAAGTCGGGCTTGCCAGGGAGAGACTTGCTCAAAAAGAGGTCGCTTTGGAACTTTCCAAGTCAGCAATAGATAAGCTCTCTAAAGAAGGGTATGACCCTCAGTACGGAGCAAGACCTCTAAAACGTCTTATTCAGAATAAAATTCTTACACCTATCGCATCACTGATGATTTCAAAAGGAGTGCTCAAGGGCGGGACAATTACTGTAGATGTTGCGAAGGACGAATTTACTTTTGACGTGCGAAAAGGCAGAAAGGGAAGCATCTGGGCACAGAGCATTATTGAAGAGTCTTCGACCAAGAAGTCTTGATAAAATCGCTTTCTTCTATAGAATAACTCCATTGCGTCGGTGGTAGAGTGGTCAATTACAAGAGACTGTAAATCTCTCGCCTTCGGGCTACGTAGGTTCGAATCCTACCCGACGCACACCCTTACTTTTTAAAGCCAAGTCTTTTTTGTGCGATTTCCATAGCAATTATTCTTGGGTTTACTTTTCTTTTTATTGATTCCTCCAAGACAGCTAGAGTGGATTTTTTAATTTTTTTCTCTACCAATTCAAACATCTTCTTTGGATTATAGCCACGATACTCTGCATAAGATGATATTACCCCTCCGGCATTTGCAATCATGTCTGGGACAATCATTATTCCTTTCTTCCACAACCAGTTCTCAACATCTTCTCTCATTGGAATATTAGCTCCCTCTACAATTATTTTGGCCTTGATATGGTGCTTGTTGCTATCGTCGATTACATCAGTAACAGAGGCTGGAATAAGGATGTCCACGTTAAGTCCGAAAATCTTGCTTCTATCCATCTTTTTTCCAGGTTTGTAATCACATACAGATCTTCCTTTCTTTTTCAGCCCCATCATTTTTTTGAAATCTAATCCTTTCTCGTTATAGATTGCGCCACGACTATCGGCAACAGAGACGATTCTTGATCCAAGTTTTTGCAGATAATCAAAGGCAAATGTGCCAACATTGCCGAATCCCTCAATTGCCACTGTGGCTTTCTTAATATCAATTCCTCTAAGCCTTGCGGCTACAAGCGTAGATTGCACGACTCCAAAGCCTGTTGAGCCGAATTCATGGGGTATTCCACACTTCTCTCCCTTCTTGCCAAAGATTTTCATGCACAAATTTGCAGGCTTACCTGTAGCCGAGCGCCAGTTGCCTGTGGCTTCTACAAACCATTGCATTTCCCGCTCTCCTGTATTCACATCTGGTCCTGCCACATACATTTTCGGAGTATAGGGTTTAACCGTTTTCGCGTAACTCTGGATAAATTGTTTTTTCAATGAATCATCTCCGCCTTTCCAGATTATTCCGCCCTTTGCGCCTCCAAATGGAATACCGGCTAGAGCGTTCTTAAATGTCATTGTCCTTGCCAAACGTTTTACCTCTTCCTCTGTTACATCGGAAGTCATTCTAATTCCGCCTTTACCAAGACCTAGTCTTGTACTATCAATTACCAAAAACCCTCGCATTCCTATTTTGGGGTCGTAAATCTTGACTATTACTTCAGGTCCAATTTTATCCATGAGATTTATTTTAATTAAACACCCGTTTGTTTTACATAGATTCAGGTTACTACATATTGACTGTTAAAACGACTTTTGTAAATTTGTTTGTTGGTATATTGACTCTATATATTAAGTTGATAGCATATTATTGGAGTACGGCATCAATCTTTTGTGCCACCGAGTGGCACAGTGTCGGAAGTTCTTTCAGCTGAGTTCCTGGATAACAAAGTTGATTGAGATGCCGGTTTCTCCCGTGCTATCCGACGGCGCGCTTCTACGGCCTGGTCATGTTTCGCATCATTCATACCTTGTGCGGGCATTAAGACCTAGTCCAGTGGGTTGTCTCACCCATTGGGTAAAGACGGCGAATGAGATAACAGGGTTCCAGGACCCTGTTGCTTTTTTTACATCAAATGATATCCTAGCTGAACTATAATCCGATGTCGCAAGATAATCTAATACAACTTAAAAACAAGGAAACAGGTGAAGTCTATTTCACTCGAAAAAACCGCAAGAAAGTGGAGCGTAAAATTGAGCTGAAAAAGTATTCAAAAAAGCTAAGAAAAAGAGTGACTTTTAAGGAAGCCAAGAAATAATCAAAACCCGCCACCGGCGGGTTTTGATTATTTCATGTAATTTGCTGGATGAGCAAGGGCGGGAGCTGAAGGAATCGAACCCTCGACGGCGGTTTTGGAGACCGCAGTTATACCATTTAACTAAGCTCCCAAGCTTCGTTATATTAGCAGATTTACGTGCCCTTACAAACGAAAACCCCGTCGCGTGTTGCGACGGGGGTGTGCGCTTCAGTAGCTGGAATTTGATCTGCCGCTTGAGTCCAAGCCAATCAGACCAAACAAGCTGTAAAAGCCGGCAGCAATGGCAACAGGTGGAACACTCGTTGTGGCGAGCGCTATCATCCCTCCGACGATGAAGCCGCCGAAACCCGGACTCCTTTTTCGAACTTTTCTCCAGACGGTGATCATCCCAGGAACCTCACTGTTGAACGTTGTACGAATTCATCGCTCTTGCGATTTCGAATCCGGAACTGCGCGAAGTAACAACCGAGGATCACGACGATAATAGCGAGGGCGATAATCGACCCTAGCATCACTGCTATGACCTTGATTTGAGTATCCATCTTGCCTCCTCGAAGAACTTCTAGACGAGATGATGCCGTAAATAAATGAGAAAGTCAAATAAAGTTTTTCACAGTGTTCTCAATTTTCATTTTATTAGTGCCTGTTGAAGAATCAAACCAGATAATATCTTTATACCTTTTAAACCAAGTCATTTGTCTCTTTGCGTATTTGTAAATTTCTTTTTCAAGTGATGTTTCAAACTCCTTAAGGTCTATCTTATTTTGAAGGAAGTATGACAAGTATTTATACTCGAGGCCCAATTCCTCCATTCTTTTAAAACTCACTCCATCTTTTCTCAGTCTTTTTGCCTCTTCAATCATTCCTTGTCTTAGGCGTGAAAGGAGGCGAGCATGTATCCTTTTTTTCAAGATTTCTTTTTTAGGTTTTATTCCAATCCACAAGATGTCATATCTAGTTTCAATATTTTTAATTGTCGGTACTTTTCCCAATTTTGTTGAAATCTCAATTGCACGAGTCAGTCTTCTTGGGTTGCTTTTATCAATTTCGCTAGATCTTCGAAGATCCAGCTTCTTAAGCATATTGAATAGTTCTCGGGTCGATAGTTTCTCTAGTTTTTTTCTTAAGGCAGGGTTTGGCGGAACTTCAGGAAACTCTGCTCCTCGCAGAAGTGTATCTACATAAAAGCCTGTTCCACCACAGATTATGGGTAATTTGTTCTTTTTCTCTATGTTGCGAATTGCTCTTTCACCAAGCTTCTTGAATTGTGTGACCGTTAGTTTCTTTTTTGGATTTGCAACATCAAGAAGATAATGACACACCCCCTGCATCTCTTTTTCTGTAATTTTACCTGTTCCGACATTTAATCCCTTGTAAACCTGTCTGGAATCAGCAGAAACAATCTCGCAATTGAATTTTCTAGCGAGTTTTACAGCTAAATCACTTTTTCCAGAGGCGGTCGGCCCGACTATTCCTATAATTTTAGATTTCATCAAATGTGCTGAGGGAGAGACTCGAACTCTCACATCCTTGCGGACAATGGATTTTGAGTCCATCGCGTCTACCAATTCCGCCACCCCAGCAAACACTGTCACGTTACTATAAATATGGGTTTTTTTCAATTTTTCTCTGTGTTAAAATACAGCTATGTCCCAATACTACAACGACTCAATATTTTGGATTGACGTTGACAAGATTGAGCCCAATCCTTTTCAGCCAAGGAGGGAGTTTAGCGAGCCGGAACTCAGAAGCCTTGCAGATTCAATCCGCCAATATGGTGTACTTCAAGCACTTGTCGTTACACGCAATGAATTTGAGAAGCCCGAAGGAGGACTAGATGTTAAGTATGAGCTTATCGCCGGTGAGCGGCGTCTTCGCGCATCCAAACTCGCAGGTCTCTCCCAAGTGCCGTGTCTAATTAAGACCGGAGATGATACCAGCCTAATGAAGCTGGAGCTCGCTATTATAGAAAATATTCAAAGAGAGGATTTAAATGCGGTTGATAGGGCGAGGGCGTTTGAACGATTAGCAAATGAATTTGGTTTTAAACATCACATCATTGCTCAAAAAGTCGGAAAGAGCAGGGAATATGTATCAAACACTTTGCGTCTTCTCACATTACCTCCGGATATTTTGGACGCTTTGTCTCAAGGCAAAATCTCAGAAGGTCATGCCAGACCTTTGATGATGCTCACAGATAGAACAGAAGAACAGCTTGTCCTCTTCAAAGAGATAACGCTCAAGAAGCTGACTGTACGAGAAGCAGAGGGTATAGCAAGGCGAATAGCGGTAGATAGGGTTCGAAAGAAAGAGAGGGCAATAGATCCTGAAATAATAGATCTTGAAGAGAAGCTTCGCGAAGCTCTGGGCACGCGGGTCCAGATCGAGCGTCGAGATGTTGGTGGTAAGGTGATGATAGATTTCTTCTCAAACGACGATTTGAAAACTCTGCTTGATATTATCCAGTCAAATGGCCGGCCTCCAGCTGGAGGTCCAAATGACGCACTCAATAAATTTGAGGAAGCAAATCCAATCTCACAAGAGGAAAAAGTCGCCACAATTGATGACAGATCTCCAATTGAGATTTCTAAAGAAGAGGGGAGCGATGAAGAGATGTATTCTGTGAAGAATTTCTCAATCTAATTTTTCTTATTTTCGCGTTTATGCACCGCAGATCTGATTTTGTGTTTGGCGCTTGTAGTTTTAGCATATTCAAGCCACTTTGTTGACGGTTTGGCTCCGGTCTTTGTCGTGATATCCACGATATCGCCATTGTGCAGAGCCGTATCTAGCGATACTAATTTTCCATTTACTTTAGCTCCAGCCATATGATTGCCGATGTCGGAGTGTATTGAATAAGCAAAATCCACCGGGGTTGATGCTCGTGGAAGGTCAACCACGTCTCCCTTTGGAGAAAACACAAATATGCGGTGTTCAAAAAAATCGCTTCGCAGTCCCTCGCGGAATTTCTCATTATCATCCTCAATATTGTGGTGCTCCACAATTTCTTTTATCCACTGCGGAACATCTTTGTTTTTGCTGAAAGTCTTTGAGGTTACTGACGCTGTGTCCTTTGATAGCTGTTTTGGCAATAGGTGTTTTATCCATTGTAAACTCTCCGGAACCTTGCCTGCCACATTTCCCAGCTTGTAGGACATGTGCGATGCTATGCCGTATTCCGCATGTCTATGCATCTCCTCTGTCTTAATTTGCACCTCTACAATACTGCCGTCGCCAGTGAAGACGGTAGTTTGAAGTGCTTGATAACCGTTGGGTTTTGGGAATGCGATGTAGTCTTTGATCCTTCCCGGTAGGGGGCGCCAGATACCGTGAATAATGCCAAGTATTTGATAACAATCGGTAATCTGCGGGACGATGATTCTCAAAGCCAGCACATCAAAGACTTGGTCTGGGTCTTTCTTTTTTATGAGAAGTTTCTTATGAAGACTGTATAGTCCTTTGACTCGGTATTCGGTACGAACTTTTGTTATCCCTTCTTTTGCCAAAGCTTTCTTTACAGATTTAAGGAATTTCTCCAAGCCCTCCAGGTTTTTATCATATCGTTCTCTGGTGAGCTCCTTAAGCCTCTTTGCTTCAGCCGGATAGACATAAGGGAAAGCCAAATCCTCGAGCTCTCTTGATAGTTTTCTTATGCCTAGTCTGTACGCGATGGGCGCGTAAATCTCGAGAGTCTCCGCGGCAATTCGTTTTTGTTTCTCCTTCGGCACATGAAAAAGAGTGCGCATATTGTGGAGCCTGTCCGCGAGCTTTATCATAAGCACTCTTATGTCCTCCGACATGGCTACAAAAAGTTTGCGGAGGCTCTCGTTGTGCCTGTCGGAACCTCTGTATTTAAGTTGGCCGAGTTTTGTTACTCCATCAATGAGAAATAGGATTTCAGGACCAAACTTTTCTTTAAGCATTTCTTCCGTGACCTCGGTATCTTCAATAGAGTCGTGAAGCAGACCCGCGGCAATTGTAGTGGCGCTCATGCCATATTCCGCTAAGATTTTCGCTGTCTCGGTAAGGTGGATAAAATATGGCTCTCCAGAAAATCTCTCATGTCTTTCATGCGCTTTTTCGGCAAACTCGTACGCACTCTCAACGAGAAGAATATCTTCTCTGGAAGGGGAATCAATGAGGCCAATTATCTCTTTGGCTGATATCATTTCCCCATTCTATCCAAATAACTTACTAAATCAAATGAGGAATTACATCAGGATTTTATTTTATGCGGATTGTGGTTTACGCAGGCTTTATTACTGCATCGTTCCGGAATCGTTTTTGTCCCATTCATCATGAGTGAGCCGCAGAGTTTGCAGATGTCTCCAGTCGGTTTTGCTTTTATTGCGTTTTTGCATTTAGGATAGTTACTGCAGGAATAGAAGAGTCCGAATCTTCCGCGTCTTTCCACCATTTCTCCGTCACCACACACAGGGCACTTTACCCCTGTCTTTGATTTTGCTTCTTCTTCAGCGCTCTTTTTTATGAATTTACATTTTGGGTAGGTAGCGCAAGCGATAAATCTTCCAAAACGTCCGTCTCGCTCCACAAGATTCCCTTTGCCGCACTCGGGGCAGATCTCTCCAGTGTCCTTCGGTCCGGCAAGCTCTTCTCCATCAATAGTTCTCGCTCCGGTACACTCGGGAAATCTTTCACATGAGAGGAATCTTCCATTTTTCGCAAGTTTAATGACCATCCCTGCTTTGCATTTTGGGCATTTCCATTTCTTATCAGCTATTCCGAGGGTGGTGAGTTTATCCATCTTATCTTTAGATTTAATTTCCTTTAAAAATGGCGTATAAAAATCTTTAAGTGTCTTTACATACGCGCGTTTGCCGATTGCGATATCATCGAGCTCGTCCTCCATCTCCGCGGTGAATGAGTCGCTAATATATTTGGCAAAATTATTTTCCAAAAAAGTACTTACTACGTCTCCTGTGTCTGTCGGCACAAGCGCGCGGTCTTGCTTTTCCACGTATCCGCGGTCTACGAGGGTCTTTATGATTGATGCGTAAGTAGAAGGCCGACCGATTCCTCTTTTCTCCAATTCTTTCACAAGTCCCGCTTCAGAATATCGGGGTAGTGGTTCAGTTTGCTTTCCCTCAGAATCAATTGATTTAAGATCAAGCTTGTCGTTGTTTGCAAGTTTTGGAAGCTCCACGTCATCTTTCCGAGCGCGAAAATCGGCTTTAAGCCAGCCGTCAAAAAGTATTCGCGAGCCATTTATAGCAAAGTTTGGTATGGATTCGCTATCAACATTCGCGCTTACCTTTGTGCGAAGCACTAAGGCGCTCTTCATCTGTGAAGCCACGGTCCTCTCCCATATTAGTCTGTAAAGCTTTTTTTGCTCCTCGTTAATCCCAGCAGTTTCATTTGAGACATTTGAGGGGCGTATTGCTTCGTGAGCTTCTTGGGCGTTCTTGCTCTTTCCTGCGAATCTGCGATTTTCTAGATATTCCTTTCCATATTTTTTAAGTATTACCGAATTGATCTGACCAATCGCAGTCGCACTCAAATTTGTGCTGTCAGTTCGCATGTAGGTAATAATTCCAGCCTCGTATAATTTCTGGGCTACAGACATTGTTCGGGAGGGAGAAAATCCGAGTCTTGAACTTGCCGCTTGTTGAAGAGTGGATGTGATAAAGGGAGGTCTTGGTGAGTGCTTTACTTCGGTTTCTTTGACCGACTTAACGCTCCATTTTTCTCTTTTGCCGATTTCAAGAATTTCCTCAACCTTTTTTAATTCCCTGGGCTCTTCTTCGCAGGTGAAAAGGAGGTCTCCGCTCTTGCTTGTTGTGAGATTTGCGGTAATTACCCAGAAATCTTCCGGTTTGAAGGCGCGAATCTCCCTTTCTCTCTCCATAATGATGCGTAGGGCAGGAGATTGTACGCGCCCTGCAGAGAGACCGTATCGCACTTTTTTCCAAATTAGCCCAGAAAGATCATAGCCTACCAGCCTATCCAGCACACGACGCGCTTCTTGCGCAGTCTTGAGATTTATATCTATTTCGCGAGGGCTTTTGAGAGCTTCCTCAATAGCTTCCTTGGTAATCTCATGGTAAGTAACCCTTCGGATAATCTTCTTTGATTTCGATTTATTATCTCCAGAGATAATTTGCGCTAAGTGCCATGCTATGGCTTCTCCCTCTCTATCCGGGTCGGTTGCAAGAAGGATTTCTTCGGATTTATGAGCAAGGTTTTTTATTTCGGATATAACCTTTTCTTTTCCCTTACTGATTTCGTAATGAGGTATGAATCCACCCGAAATATCTATTGCTTTCTTATTTGATTTCGGTAAATCTCGGACATGACCAACAGAAGCAACGACTTTATATTCGTCGCCAATATACTTTCCTATTGTCTTTGCTTTCGCAGGAGACTCAACGATTAAAAGTTTTTTGCTCATTAGAGAACATTAGTACTACAGTATGATTTTTTACGCAACTCTTCATAAACAAAAAACGTTCCTCACATTGTGAGGAACGTTCCTATCTTAAAGGCTTTCTCTTTGAGTTATCCAGACGATGGTATAACCGGGGAAGTAATGTCTGGTGCGCGTGAGCACATTCCTTGCATTGACTTTTCCTGTTGACAGTTTCATCTGCTCAATCTTGCAGTAGGTGTTGCTCTCGTTGGCTATTTCTTCCGTGGAAAATTGCTGGTTCAGTCCGAGCTCGCGAAATGCCACCTGCCTTCGTCTGGACACGTTTCCTCCTTCCAAAAATCTGTCATTAAGACTATCAGACTTAAACTCATTAGCACAGATGAATTTCTCCCATATTTTCTGTAACAATCCCCTTTATTTCCATAGCAGTAAGAATCATATTGATATCACTCGCAGGCATTCCAATAGAACGTATCAGTTCATCACGTGACATGGGCTCACGGAGTTTTTCTACAATTTTTCTTTCGTCCATCGAGAGAGAATCATACGATATATCGTGTGATTTGGAGTTTTCAGGTTTGAGCTCAAGGCCAAGCGCTCTGATAACATCTTCGCTCTTTGTAATAGGCGTTGCGCCAAGGCGGATTAGCATGTGAGGACCTTCTGAGTTTTTGGAAAATATTGATCCCGGAACGGTCATCACTTCGCGATTGTAGTCCGTGGCAAGGCGAGAGGTAATGAGAGTGCCGGACTTTAATTCAGCCTCTGTTACAAGTACCGCGTCACTCATGCCCGCCATAATTCTGTTTCGTTTAGGAAATGACCACAGTGTCGCTCTGAAGTCATTATCAAATTCTGAGAGCAAGCCTCCGCCGGAACTTACAATTTCATCTGCAAGTCGAGCGTGTGAGCTAGGATAAATGACTTTTGGCTCAAGACCAGACCCTGGGACCGCGATAGTCTGAATCTTATTTTTTAGCGCAGCTCGATGGGCCAAAGAATCTGTGCCTAGCGCAAGACCGGATACTATCGTAATAGGGTAGCCGCGAAGCCCTTCAATAAGCGCCTCTAGCGCCTCTTTGCCATATTGAGTGTATTTTCTAGCGCCGACGATACATAGAATTCTGTTGCCTTCAGTCGGAAGATTGCCGGCATAGAAAAGTCTTTTAGGAACATCGGGGATTTCCCTAAGCTTTGGAGGAAATTCCGAATTTGATAAAGTACGAATTTGATAGGCCATGTATCAATTTTAATCTGTTTTGGTAATATATAGAAGTTGGAATAAATGTGAGGAACCCCGCCCTCCAGAGGGAGGGCGGGGTGAAGATTTTTATAGCCGCTTCACTTCTTAAAAATCATTCATGCTTGATATCAAATTTATACGCGAAAATAAGGATCTGATAACAGAGGCCGCTAGAAAAAAGAGGATTAAATTTAGCGTAGATAAGCTCATTGAAGCAGACGAGGAAAGGAGGAAGATTCTTGCCTCTGTAGAGGCCAAGAGGACGGTCCAAAATGATTTCAACAACAAAGTGGTGTCAGAGACTAATGCCACCCTGAAGCTTCAACTTATAGACGGCATGCGTCAGGTTAAGGAGGAACTCCAAAACGAAGAAGAGAATCTCAAAAAGGTAATGAAGGAGTGGCAGAGTCTGATGCTTCAGGTTCCAAACATTCCCGATGTTTCAGTTCCTGAAGGAGACAGCGATGCGGATAATAAGGAAATAAAAAAATGGGGTAATATCACAGAGTTTGCGTTTAAGCCGAAAAACCATATTGAAATAATGAAATCGCTTGATATGGTGGATTTTGATCGCGGAACAAAAGTTGCTGGTTTTAGAGGATATTTTCTTAAGAATGACGGAGCCCTACTTTCTCTCGCAATATGGAATTATGCTGTAGAATTTTTCACAAAAAAAGGATTTGCATTTTACATTGTGCCTTCTCTTGTAAGAAGAGAAAATCTTATGGGCACAGGGTTTATTCCCCAAGGAGAAGACGATTTATATAAGACTCAAGACGGAGATTATCTCGCTGGTACTGCAGAGGTGGGGCTTATGGGACTTCATGATAATGAAATCTTAGATAAGAAGGATTTTCCAAAAAAATACTTGGGATTCTCTCCGTGTTTTCGCCGTGAGGCTGGAAGTCATAGCAAAGATGTAAAAGGTCTAATTCGTGTTCACGAATTTTACAAACTTGAGCAAGTGATTCTCTGTGAAGCGAATCACGAAGAGTCTGTCAGATTGCACGAGGAGCTCAACCGTAATACCGAAGAATTCATAGAAAGTCTTGGAATCCCATATCACACTGTTATTAATTGCGGAGCCGATCTTGGACTTGGTCAGGTAAAAAAGTATGATATTGAACTTTGGGTTCCACTTGAGAACACGTACAGAGAAATTGCTTCAGCTTCGTACTTCCATGATTTCCAGACAAGACGTCTTAATATCCGCTATAAAGACGGCGACGGCAAGACCAAATTTGCTCATTCACTTAATTGCACTGCTATTCCAACACCTCGTGTTCTCGTGTCTCTAGTGGAAAATTATCAGCAAGCAGATGGATCCGTGGCAATTCCAGAAGTACTTCGGCCGTACATGGGGGGCAGAGATTTTATAAAAAAGATGTAACCAAATTTAATGTCTTTATCATTGCGCTCACCGGCTTTGATTAGGCGTCGTCGCATGAAGGTTGCTCGCAGAGTAATTTTCTGGCTTTTTCTGATACTGCTTATTATAGCTATGCCATTGTGGCTTTCGTATGCGGATTTTTTGAGAATTAAAGAGATAGAAGTCATTGGCGCAAATACTCTTTTAGCGAGTGACATAAAATCCTTAGCGGAAGAACGCCTTGCGGGTAAATATTTCTTTCTATTTCCTAAGAACAATGCGGTTCTATACTCCAAAGAAGATATCAAATCCTCGCTCTCAAAAGAATTTACGCAAATAGACACAGTGGAACTAAATTTGAACTCTCTTAATATGCTAGAGATAAGTGTTGAGATGCGAAAACCTTCCGCTCTTTGGTGTCGCAATCTGGATACAAAACTCTGCTATTTTATAGACAATAAAGGACTTGTTTTTGAAGAGGCGGGAGATTTTTCTCCGGGCGTCTATTTTATATATTATGGAAACATTGAGGACGAAGTTATTGGCGCTCTATATTTGTCCTCGGAAGAATTTAAAAATGTAGAAGCTTTTAAGGCAGGAGTACGTAATCTCTCTTTGATTCCCCAAAGCATATCTCCACTTTCAAAAGGATCTTTCAAACTATCAGTGAGTGGGGGAGATATCATCTTCTCTTTGCGTGATGACATTACAGCCACGCTTTCCAATCTTGCGTCAGTTCTTGCCGACAGTAAGCTAAAAGTTGTGGACAATCAAGAGCTCACCGTATCGTCTATTGACCTACGATTCGGCAATAAGGTTATCTTAAAGAAGGGCACAGAATAGTATATAATTTGCAAATGGATCTTCTAATTTTCTTGCCTGAATACTTTCGTTGGCATTACTCCAGAGCGTGGAAAGATTTAGCGAGGAATTGCTCTCAATTTATCCGTTTCACTATTTCCTTTTTTTCTATTACCTTTTTAGTAAGGACACTTTTTGCGCCATGGAAGAGGATGAAGGAGAATTACGAAAAAGGTTTTGATCCAGAAGGATTTTTTTCCACTCTCATTGTCAATTTGATCATGCGCCTTGTTGGATTCGTGATCCGCACTTTTGCTCTTGCTGTCGGCATCGTCGCGGTAATCTTGGTACTCCTGATTTCCGCGCTTGTGTTTGTTTTCTGGGCCTTGTTTCCCGCTATCGTTGCTTTTCTTTTTGCAATAGGGATTGTCAAAATATTTTCATGACCTTACCAGATCTTAAAATAGAATTGAAGTCTTGGAGAGCGGTTTCTTTTTTGGATAAGACTTTTCCTTTTGTCTATCGAAAGTTTGCCATGAAGCTCGTCCTTCTCTTGCTTGTCGCATCGTTCGCTATGGCTTCTGGCATATTTGTTGATACAACAGAGGACATGACTGGAATCTTCTTTGTTCTTTTATCAATCTGGCTCGTTCTCTTAGCGCTGGACGCTTTTTTCTATTCCAAATTTCTTTCTCTCTCCGGCGAGGGAGACAACTCTGCTGAACTTGCTTCTATTGTCTTCACTCTCTCAAGCACCGATGTTACGAAGAGCTTTATAGATTCTGCATATGGCAGGCAATCCCTGAATCGTTCTGGTATTAATGGCCACGCGCTTTCTGATTTTTTATCTGGAAGGAAACTTTACATAAAGGACACACTGCTTTCAGTTAGAGATTCTACCGATAAGGATGTTTCTTTGTTTGAAGCAGTCATTAGAGCAGATAAGGAGTTTGAAAACTTTCTTCTCGCTCACAAAGTGAATGCCGAATTGCTTGCAGGCGCTTTTCAATGGGTCGCTGGTTTGCGCAGGCGGGCGATTCACTCCGATATGTGGTGGAAATATGAGCGGTTAGCGCGATATGAACCTATTGGCAGATCGTGGGCATACGGAGCGGCATATAATCTGGAGCGTTTTAGTACACCACTAAGGTATTCAGCACTGCAAGAAGAGGAGGTTCACCCTAAAGAAGTAATGACTCTTGAAACCCTTCTTTCCAAGTCCGCTGATGCCAACGTCATTATTGTTGGAGAAGAAGGGTCGGGGAAAATGGAAATCATAGAGGGCTTAGCGCGCAGGATTGATAGGGGCCTCTGCACCAGAGCTTTGACGGATATGAAGTTTCAGGTACTTAATACTGACTCTATACTTTCGTATCACGAATCAAAGACAGGATTTGAGAGGGCCCTGATTAGCATATTTGACGACGTAATAAAATCGGGGAATATCATTCTTGTAATCCCAGATATAGAGGCTCTCTTGCATGGTGCGCTTGCATTGGGTGTGGAGGCATCTTCTTTGATTGCTAAATACCTTTCTTCACCAGCATTTCATGTCGTTGCCGTTTCAGACACGGTTAGCTTCCATCGAACCTTAGAACACGATGATGAGTTGATGCAGCATTTTGAAGTGATTTTGATAAAAGGCGCAAGTCGAGAAGAAGTATCTTCCATACTTCTTGAAAGGGTAATTGGTCTTGAGAGTGAAGAAGGGGTCTATTTTACGTACCCTGCGGTAAGAGAGGCGGTAGAATCCGCAGGCAGATATTTTGTGGACAGTCCGCTATATGATACAGCTGGAGACTTGCTTGTTGAAGCCAGCTCATTTGCGCGTTCCAGCGGAGAAAGAGTGATTTTAGACGATGATGTGCTTAAAGTAGTGAAGACTCGCACAGGAGTGCCGACGGGTGAGCTCGAGGACGCGGAGAGAATGAAACTGACTAAGCTTGAGGAACTGCTTCACGAAAGAATAATTGGTCAAAATGAAGCAGTATCAATGGTTTCTGCCGCTCTTCGCAGAGCGCGCTCAGGCATCAGCGCGGATAATCGGCCTATGGGTACATTTCTATTCCTAGGTCCTACAGGAGTGGGAAAGACTGAAACTACGAAGGCTCTGGCAGAAATATTTTTCGGGCAAGACGCCAAAGTACTGCGTCTTGATATGTCTGAGTACAGTACATCTGACGCTTTGAATCGTCTAATCGGGGGATATTCTGACGATACGCCAGGAGTGCTTGCGTCTCTCATACGTGAAAATCCGTATGGAGTTTTGCTTTTAGACGAATTTGAGAAGACCACAGGATCTGTCTTGGATTTATTTTTACAAATTCTAGACGAAGGCATCTTTTCAGATGCTACCGGACGTAAGGTTTCTGCTCGCAACCTCTTAATAGTGGCGACCTCAAACGCTGGAAGTGATTTGATATTTGAAGCAGTGCAGAGAGGTGAGGATTTGATGAAAAAGAAGGACGAAATTGTGGAGAGTATTGTACAGAGAGATATTTTCAAACCCGAGCTCCTAAATCGTTTTGACGGTGTGGTGCTCTTCCACCCGCTTAAAGACGAACATCTTCGTGAGATTGCAAAGATTCTCCTGAAAAGACTACAGTGGAGACTAAAAGAGAAAGGCATGACGCTTGAGGTAAATGAGGCGCTTCTAGATTTCCTTGTTAAAGAGGGAAGTGATCCCAAGTTCGGAGCCCGCCCTCTTAATCGAGCGATTCAGGACAAAGTGGAGAAAATAATCGCAGACAAAATAATTTCCGGTGAATATCGTCATGGTTCGCATATTGCGCTTGCTGAAACAGATTTAATATAAAGCGCCACTCCAAGGGATGGCCTTGACTACTACAAATTAATATGCTAGATTTTATAGCAGGTTAAATCTCTCAATCCGAGGAGGACATACATGCGATGGTTCCTTGTTGCGATCATATTGTTTCTCGGACTCACGTTGCCGAGCTTGATTGCTTGGCGACAGCATAAGCGCATCATACGCGCGACTGGCGACATGATTGCCCTTGCCAAATTGGGCATGTAAGCTGAGGTGAATGGGGCGTCTCCAAATGGAGACGCCCTTTGATTTTGTCATGCTATTGTACCTAAAAGCTAAAAGTCGTTACGTTTAGATTTTGCAAAAAACTTGCTTGGACTATAAGCTAGTAGCTCATATATGAATTTTTGGGACAGACTGTCTAAACCAATACTCGCTCTTGCGCCACTTGCCGATGTTACAGACTCGGCTTTTCGTCGTCTGATCGCGAAGTACAGCAAAGTGCCAGGTGGGATACCTTATGTAACATGGACTGAGTTTGTATCCGCAGACGGTCTGGTAAGAGCGCCGGAAGAGGGAAGAAAGAAGCTCATGAAAGGGTTTGAATATAGTCAATCGGAGAGGCCGATAGTAGCACAGCTATTTTCTGGAAGACCGGAAATGATGGAGGAAGCGGCCAAGCTGGTGGAGAGCCTTGGCTTTGACGGACTCGATATCAATATGGGCTGTCCAGACAGAAGTATTGAGAAATCCGGCGCTGGCGCGGCACTTATAAAAAATCCTAAACTTGCAAGAGAAATAATCCGCGCCGCAAAGCGCGGAGCGCCATCGCTACCGGTGTCTGTAAAAACTCGGCTTGGCTACAATAAAGATGAACTTGAGGCGTGGCTTCCAGAACTTCTTGCTGAGGAGCCTGCGGTTATAACCGTGCATGCCCGCACTCGCAAAGAAATGTCGCTTGTGCCTGCTCGCTGGGAGAGAGTGAAACGAGCGGTTGAAATTAGAGACAAGTTTGGAAGCAAGACTCTTGTTCTTGGCAATGGGGATGTTCCAGATCCGGAAACTGGATTGGCACTTTGTGAGGAAACTGGTGCTGATGGGGCTATGCTCGGCAGAGCAATTTTCGGCACTCCAAACTTGTTCGCCCATTCGGCCGAATTAGCCTATGGACAGGAAAGAATAGATGTAAGGAAGACATTGGAGATCTTGTTAGAACACACGAAACTTTTTGATGAACTGTTGGGAGATACGAAGAATTTTGCAATTATGAAAAAACATTTTAAAGCATACGTGGCCAGCTTTCCTGGATCGTCTGAGTTACGTTCTAAACTTATGGAGACTGTAGAAGCTAGCGAGGTGGAGACAATAATACTCTCCTTTTTGAATAAATGAGTTATGCACAGTGCCTTGCTTTTATTTGTAAATAGTGAGATAATGTGTGAGGAATTAGCACGTGAGCGAAGCGCTGTAGTACCAAGCACCTGAGACCCCGCAGTACAGAAGTGGATGCAGTACCTACCGGGAGGATTATGTCGAGAAAGGGCGGAGATCGAGTATCACCAGGGCAGCAAGCGGAACCGCTTGATGTGCAGGTCAACCGTATCTTGCAACTCGGGATACAGTCGTGTGAGGCTCAGCCGGGTCAGCGGACGGTTCGTGTTTCGAGTCACTCGGTGACTCAAGCCGACGAGCTTGCGGCGCAAGACGATGTCCGCGGAGCGATCTTCGAGGCCGAAAAGGATGGCGTGGAAGTGGATCGAGAGCTGAGACGCTTTGATCTGCTTTCGTCGCAACGCGATGCGGTAAGCGATGGGCTCTTTCGCACAGGGGAGTTTCGATACATGGATCCGGACAACGCGGATCCAGAAGATGAGGTCGTCATGATGGCAGAGGTCGAGAGCCTCCCAGAAGATGAACTTCATGTGTACAGTCTCGGAACCCTGGAAGAAGAAGATCCCATTCCGGAAGCGTCTGTTCTATTCCTTCGGTCTGTCGGAGAGATTCCGTCAGGTGGACAGGAACAGGTGAGCTGAGAAAAGCGGGAGAGAAGGTGCTGGCGAATCAAGTAGTCGAGCGAACGAGCGGACTTAGAAAGCGAGGCGGGTTAGAGATTTCTCTAACCCGCCTTTATGTTTTTATTACCTGTTTATAAGGAATCATGACTGTCTCTCTAGGAAATATAGACTATGTAAATCCCACAGAGGCTTCTCTCTGGGATTGCAGCATAGAGATAGTAGTATCGCCTCGGCCGCTGGTAAACCAACCACCACGAGCGCAGGAGGAGCATGGTTCTCGCTACCTTCATTACCCCGTCTTTGCTGCACGGACACCCTCCCTAATACAGGGAGAATATCCCGACTTTGGAGCTTGAATGTCTGGTCGTCACTCACAGATGTGGCGACCAGACAGCTCCACATCCCAAGAGCACCACTTCGTTGTGCTCTTTTTGTTTGGTAAATTTAGTCTTTGCTATATAATTCTCGCATGCAAGGAATCGCTCTCTATCGTAAATATCGTCCCATGTCTTTCAAAGATGTGGTAGGGCAGGACCAAATTGTAAAAGTGCTCTCTGGAGCTATAGCGCAAGGTAATGTGTCTCATGCATACCTTTTTGCGGGTTCTCGCGGAACAGGAAAGACATCCATCGCCCGGATTGTGGCCAAAGAGCTCGGCACTGCCGAAGACGATCTATTTGAACTTGACGCCGCCTCTAACCGAGGAATTGATGATGTGCGCAGTATTCGCGAGGCGGTTGCTACACTTCCATTTAAATCTAAATACAAGGTCTATATTATTGACGAAGCTCATATGCTTACAAAGGACGCATGGAATGCGTTTTTGAAAACCCTTGAAGAACCTCCAGCCCATGTCATCTTTATATTGGCGACCACAGAGCTAGACAAACTTCCGGAGACAATACTTTCCCGGTGCCAGATTTTTTCTTTCAAGAGACCGACTCGCGCAGAGCTTAAAGACCTTGTGATGTCAGTCGCAAAAAAAGAAGGATTTATTATGGAAGCTTCAGCGGGAGAACTTATAGCGCTTCTTGGCGATGGCTCTTTTCGTGACACTCTTGGCACACTGGAGAAAGTGCTTTCATTTACAAAAGATAAGAAAGTGTCTCTTGCCGAGGTAGAAACTGTGACAGGCGCGCCCAAGCATGTTTTGGTATCAGATTTTGTAAAAGCAATTGCAAATAACAATCTCGCTGATTCACTTTCTGTCCTCGGTAAAGTTGGGGATTCGGGAAGTGACATGAAAATGTTTTTGAAAATTGTTTTGGAGAAGCTTCGTCTGGCCCTGCTGATTAAGGTTGCGCCAGAGATGGAAAGTGATTTTAAAAATGAAATGTCGGATGAAGAATTAAAAGACACTAAAGCTTTAATAAAAAAGGGAAGCGGCATTACTTCTGCGACACTCTACGAGCTACTGCTTGCATATGATTCTGTAGGTCGCGCCTATGAACCATCTCTGCCTATTGAGCTGGCTTTAATCAAACTTTTTACACAAGATAGCAATTCAAGCTGAAGTCATCAAAAATTGACAAGATTTTACTCTATGCTATAATTCTGGCAGTTAGCTCCTGCATTTGTTGGAGCCTCTTTGTACCCGTTTGAGAGGAGTGGGCGATGACATCTACGACAGTGGCAGTCTTTCCAACTGAAACTGGATACGCTCCGCCAAGACTGATTCGCTTCGGCGATTTCAGAGAGTTGGTCAGGACAGCAGGGGGTGGTGATGATCAGGGCGACCATACTGCCGACGATGAATTGTTCGGTGGGATGGACGGAATGGAGCAGTATGAGAGACCCTTCGAGCGTAGCTAGCTCGCGGAAAGTGGGCGGCGCAAATCTTTGCGCCGCCCTTTGCTTTTGATATGCATGTGTGTTATAAATTAAAAAGATTTTGTACATACAAAACTTATTCTCCATGGAGGCCTTGTGAACGGCAAAAAGAAACTCTGGCTTTTCGTCAAAGATGACGACAAACCGCAATTTCTCACTGACGCAGGCAGGAAGTCCTTCGCAACAGCCGCGTCCTTTCTGTTGTTGATTCCGATATTTACCTTCGGCGCGCTGATGTTTGGACTGACCATCTTAAACAAGCGCGCTAATGAAGCTCCTGATGTCCTCATTCTCACGCTTGGGGTGGGACTTGCTCTTGAGTTTCTGGTCGCTATTCCACTTGTGCTCGCTGCAAGTGGAGCGCCGAGAGTTGTCGTGGATGCTGAAGATGTTCTCGCTGAAATTGAACGGGAAAATTTTAGACCTGAGTTCCAAAGGCGAGATCCGGAAGATATTGCGCTGGATCGTATTATCGCGCCCGTGCAGAAACGAGATGACGCTCGTCGTAGGGCAAGCAACGCTGAACGGGACTATTACACCGAGCGTCTCACTTGGACGCAGATGTCATGGTGGAGGAGAGCAGGGCTTGCTCTTGTTTACATGAGTGGAATTATCTTTGTGGGCTTTGCGTTCGCGGCTGTTTCCAGCGATCCCGTGCCTATTTCAGGCGAGTTTGCAAGTACTCCAAACGGCGAGATGATTCAAATGTTACGAAGGGACACCTTTGATATCCCTATCGCGATATTCTGCATCGTATGCGCCATACTCATCATCTGGCTCGGCTCACGAGAAGTGTTTCGTCGGACTGGCCGAAAGGGTGATGATTCGCTCAAGCAACTCATGGAGGAGATGAATATCAAGTAGGTTCTAACGCCCCGCGTACTCGCGGGGCGTTTCTTCTTGAAGAAGTAGCACTTTTGAAGTATCGTATTTCAAGCTATAAGCTAAGACCCAACAGCTAAAAGCTAAACATTGGGGGCCTCGCCCGTAGGCTATGGCCGAGGGATCGTTAAAGTTAACGGTAGGATCTATGCACTTTGTTTATATTTTGAAAAGTGAGAAAGATAGGAATCTGTACATAGGCTGTACCGGTGATTTACATAATAGACTTAGACTACACCAATCTGGTAAAGTTCTTTCCACAAAGTCTCGCTTACCGGTAAGATTGATATACAGCGAAGAATATATAGATAAATATAGTGCATATAAAATGGAGGGGTTCTATAAAACAGCTGTAGGTAAGCGAGCTTTGAAAAAGAAAATAAAAAATTGGGGGATCGTCTAACGGTAGGACAGTGGCCTTTGAAGCCATTAATTTTGGTTCGATTCCAAGTCCCCCAGCAAACTCGTACGACGCTCGAGACGTGTCCAGATTATGGACTCAATAGTCTGTATAGAGTGAGAATTTTGGAACAGAGATATAATATAAAATATGAAAGTGTTAATTACTGGCATAGCTGGTACAGGAAAGTCTACGATAGTTAACGCACTCAAAGGCAGAGGTGTTGCGGCCATAGATTTACACGATGTACAGGATTTATTCTGTTGGAAAAATATTAAAACAGGTGATTTGGTTGAATATTCGCCAGTCCAATCTAAAGAATGGTTTGAGGAAAATTGTCGCTTTTGCGATATTGAGAAACTGAAAGAAATATTAAGTCAATATGATGATGTTGTTGCCGCTGGGACAACAAGCGAAGAACAAAAAGAATTTATTTTGTTTTTTGATAAAATAATACTCCTACAGTGTGATGCTGACACTATCGTTTATAGAATGAAAAATAGGAATAATAAATCTGGATATGGGAAAACAAAAGCAGAACAGGAAGATAATATTAAATGGCAGAAAGAATTTGATTCGCTGCTGATTTCGTTAGGGGCAACCCCAGTAGACACAAGTAGTAACCTTGATGACGTGGTGGATAAAATCGTTGAATTAATAAAGCATACCTAGAAAGTTCGGATTCTGTTTAGGAGAGACAGCACGTGATATTCTATTTGTATGTTTAAAGGGGAGGTTAGACAAATGAAGCAAGAAGATTTGCCTAGAGCGGAAGCAATTCTTGCTCTATATTGGTCTGGCGAGCTTAAAGACCGATTTGTAAAAAGAATGCGGGATTTTGTCGCGCAGACAGAGGAGTCAATTGAACAGAAATATAAATATGTTGTTGCGGAAGAAGGCGGGGAAGTAGTCGGTATGGCGGCTCTAAGAAAAGCTCCACAATTTATGTCGCAGTTTACAACCACAAGCAATCCTGCTGAATTCTATATTGCGGCAGTAAAATATAAAGAAAAAGGAATCGGCTTCGCTCTTAGGGAGGAGAGGATAAAAGAGGCAAGGAGACTCGGATTTACTGAGGCAGTTTTCTTCAGCGCGGAATCTCACAAAGATTCTTGGAATTTTCACGACGATTCCGAGTTCAAAAGAATGGGCAAAGCCTTATCCCCCAACGGCGAGGGGGGACAAGTCTGGGGAATGATTTTGTAAAAAAGAAACCGCCACAGGTTCGTGGCGGCTGGGTAGAGGTTAGCGAGCGCGATATACGTTCATAAATTTTTTCAGCGATGAGGACAGCCTGCCCAACAGCAAGGCCGGCGCTTGCCAGCTATGAGATCTCGGCTGGCTCTATCAATGTGCTTGTTTCTTGTTTCCTGTTTTTGGACAGATATTATCCAGCATATCCATTCGTTACGAGCGAGGGGAGTAATATTCTCCCATGTTGCAAGAGCTTTTGGAGTAGAGGTGAGGACTTTTCGTAAATCAGTGGGCACTCTGTGCGCTATCTTGGTGATTGGCATTTTTCTTTTTGTTTTATAGCTCTATTCTAACACTCCCATTGAATAATCTCTCGGAGAGCAAGGTTTGTGCGTATCTTATAGAGGGCAAGTAGTATATTGTAGGTGTATGGCAAAAAGAAAAAGCGTTAACACTAAGAATAAAACATCGCGCTCAAAGAAGACAAAAAAGCGTTTAGCTATTAAGGCAAAGATGTTAAAGGATAAGAAGAATAAGAAAAAGAGAGCATAAATAAAAGTACTCTCTAGCTATCTTTTTCAAAAACATTGTGATTAAAAGCACGTAGGTTATTGAACGACAATATCAAAGACTCCTTGATATTGTCGGGGACTTACTTGCACACTTTTTGCCGAACCTAAAGGGCTTCTCATAGAGAATTTTCGGTTGACGTACTCTCCATTTAATGATAGAAGTAGGGCGGAAATACGGCGTTCCACAATTGACTTCTTTAGGGAGGTAGAGATATGCGTATCTTTGCGCTTGGCGCCAAACGAGCAATCCGCATCGCGGCCGCTCTGGCGCTTTTCATCGCCGCTTCTTGTGAGGAGAACAATTACTACATTACCAATCCTCCTCCTGATGATGGCGGGGGAAGTGTGGTAAATCCCACAACAAGTCTGACGCCTGAGAACGACACGATCCTTGTCGCAGAGAGTTTGGATCTTGTTGCGAGGCTGACACCACAGGTCGCGGGAAGTACGGTTTCATTCACGACCACGTCTCCTGCCAGGGCCACGGTGGATGAAAATGGCAAGGTTACGGGTGTCGCGCCTGGTACTGCGCGTATCATTGCGACCTTCACCTTCGGAGCACCCGTGAGAACGCTAGTGGATACTGCGCTTGTAACGGTGTGGTCATGGGGCATCAGCATTTCTCCAACAGTTGATACGATTCAAGTCGGAGAGAAGATGACTCCAACGGTCAAAGTCACTGTGGCGTCAGGCTACACTTCGGCATTCAGATGCTCCTCATCAAATGCGGCGGTCGCGACGGTGAATCCGAATACCTGTGAAGTTACCGGTATTTACGTGAATCCTCCTGCGACTAGCGCCACGGTGAACATCGAGGCTTTGATGATGGCCGTGCATCCCACTCAAGGTGGGAAGAAGGCAAGTATGAGGATTGTGGTGCTCAAGTGAAATGGAGGACAGCGGCCCGAGAACATCCGGGCCGCTTTTTTTGCCCAAATCTAAAAAAGTTGTATAGTGCAATTGTGAATGAACCCATACACTATCGGAAGATGATGTTGGGAGTGGCTCTCCTCGTAATGTTACTAGTGCTCATAAATACTCTTGAATTCACTGCAGTTTACATCAAAAATGACAGACAACACGCGCAAGCTCCAGAATCTTCTTATTGGGAAGCTCCAGAATCTCTTCTGGTTGGCGATGAAGAATCAGTCATCATTGAATCACCTAACGAAGAAGAATCAGAAATACTTATAGTAAAAAAAGTACTTTTTGAATATGTGGAGGTCATTGATGGGTGCGGGGTGCATTTTGAAGGGGAGTGCTTAAACGTGCGCTCGGGTCCGGGGACTGACTTTCCTGTGGTCGCGCGATTACGAAACGATGTCATCCTTAAGGTAGATGGTAAAGTAGAGCGGGATGGGCATACGTGGTTTAAAATTATTTTCGATGAAACACTTCGCTACCCTGAACGAGCTGAAGGAGATTGGTATGTGGCGGCAGATTTTGTGAACGTTGTGCTTGACGAAGGGGAAAAGACGGTCTGGGAGGATGATGTGGCTACGACAACAAAACGGATCGTGATAGACAGAAGTGATCAGAAGCTCACTGCATATGATGGTGATACTTTATATATGGAAACACCAATTTCTACTGGCCTTGAATTAACTCCCACACCATGTGGCACATTTACAGTCTATAAAAAGACACCAAGTCGCTACATGCAAGGTCCTCTCCCAGGTATTGCAGACCAGTTCTATGATCTGCCGGGGGTGCCCTGGAATCTATATTTTTCCTATGATGGAGCAGTTATTCATGGAGCGTACTGGCATAATAGCTTTGGGAGCCAATATTCACACGGATGCGTCAACCTACCCTCTGATGAGGCAAAAAAGCTATATGATTGGGCCGATTTGGGCATGGACGTTATTGTGCAGGAATAGGGCACTATGCAAAGTGTTGCGTCGTATGGTCATGACGGGGTAATATATTCGGGTCTTGCCATTCCTGCATTTAATTCTAATCGGCATAATCATTCTCAGCACTTCGGGAACTACATCCGAAGCTTCTCCCGACACATATGTAAAGGATGTTTTAGTTGACGTTGACACTGTGGTTAAAATTGCACAGATTGCGCCCACACCAGAGATTCTGGAGCCAGTGCTTACTCTTGTTGAACCAAAAGAGAAACTCTCAGGAGATTTAAGTCTGCCCTTTTATTCGCAATTTCGTGATATTACTTCCTCTAAGTGGCAGAAGGTCGGTTGCGGTATTGCAAGTCTCGCTATGGTGATGGATTACTACACGCAGGAAAAGATCCCATCTGTGGATACGCTTCTGTCAGAAGGTATTGAAAAGGGGGCGTATCTTTCCAATGCTGGCTGGACGTACAAGGGGCTTATAAGCGTGGCAAGCAAATATGGCTTCACAGGTGAGAGTTATGATTTTGCTGGATTAGGACCTGAAAAAGCATTTGCTCACTTTAAAGAATCTCTCCAAGATGGGCCAGTTATAGCTTCCGTGCATTACAAGCTTGATCCTACAAATCCAATTCCTCACCTTGTGGTAGTGAACGGGGTTGAAGGTGATACTGTCTATTACAGCGACCCAGCAGATAAATCGGGCGGGGAATCTATTTCAATAGACAAGTTCAAGAAAGCTTGGAAGAAAAGATACATTGCAATACATCCAAACTCACTCTTAAAACTATAGTAGAGCTCTCGTGATTCATTTTTTACTACACAGCGAGCATCAAGAGCTGGCTTACAATTACTAACTGTTTAAGTCTCTCAATTCCTCTGTGTGCCTGCACTGCGCTTGTGTTTCTAGACAGCTTGGTTCTTGTTGATATCTCTTTAAGCGATAGACTCTGCATATACTTCATCTCTACCACCGTTCTGTATTTTTCAGGTAATTTATTTATGTATGAGGAATATTTTCTCCCATCGATTTCATTGATTAGTTTTTCAGTCTGATCAGTGTAAGGATTAAAACCTTTTTCAACTAGCGTATCTAAAGAAACAGGTTTGCGCTTTCTATATTGGTCTATTATGAGCTGGTTAAGGACATGGTATAGGAACGCTTTCATCACGCTGATTTTCCCGCCTCTAACAAGGTAGTTCCACGTCTTCAGGAAAGTGTCTTGCACTAGGTCCTCGGAGGCTACGGGATCGGCTATCTTGAATGATGCATACAGTATTAGCCCTTTTGAATAGTCTTCATGGGCTCTTGTCAATATTTTTTGCAAATTTTCTCTTTGGGCGATAGTCATAAGTATTGGTATCAAGAATACAAATATTTTATAGCCATAAATAAAAAATCAATATAAATTGAAATCTATCTAATCCATGACCCTGATATATGTTTATTTGTAGGCTTGCAAATGAAATCAATTTGACGACAATAATGTCGTCAAATTGATTCGGTGACATAATGTTGCTCTGAAACGGATACATATCCATCCACAATCGCACAAATTAGAGTATCCTCCCATGAAGTTCGACGACAAAGATTTGAATGTAGAGGCACTAAGACACTGGGCTTGAAAGTCTAGTTTGATGCACCACTTGCAGAATTGTATTCCGCAAGTGGTTTCTATATATGATAAAATGTGAAATATGAATAAAAATCCATTTATTAACGCTGTGCTTGCTGGGGCATATATTGTGCTTATAGTCTCAGTGATTAAATTATTCAGCACACTGGGAGGCCCCGAAGAGTCTATTTTTATTCCCATGACAATGATCTCGCTCTTGGTCCTATCTGTCGCATTGATGGGCTTTCTTTTCTTCTACGAGCCGCTACGACTACTAATGAACAATCAGAAGGAGGCGGCGGCATCTTTTTTTGTTAAGACACTCGGAGCTTTTGCGGTAATAGTGGTTATATTTGTAGTCTTACTATTCTCAAAACTCATTGTGTAAGGTTGCGAATACATTCCACTTTTTTAGCTGAAATCTCAACTTTTACAAATGTGTTAACATATAAGTATGAACACAATAGTAAATTGGCTACTACAAGCGATAGCAATACTAATAGCGGCATACGTGCTTCCCGGGGTTACTGTAAGCGGCTTTGTTACAGCGTTGGTCCTGGCCGTGATTCTGGGAGCAATTAACACATTTATAAAGCCAATACTTGTAATTCTGACTTTGCCTATTACAGTGGTGACTCTCGGCCTCTTCCTGCTTGTTATCAACGCTCTCCTAGTGATGCTCGCAAGCGCCGTGGTGCCGGGGTTTGCAGTGGCTGGATTTTGGTGGGCAGTGCTCTTTGCTATCGTTCTCTCTGTTGTCAGCTCCATTTTGCACAGGTTTGGAGAGAAAGAATAATATTGAAATAGAAATAACTTAGAAACGTCTTCTATAGACAACTTAATCCCAAAAACATGGAACCAGACACAAAAAACACAAAGAAAGTTTGGATTGGAATACTAATTGTCCTCATTTTAATTGCGGGAGGAACGTACATGGTCTCTAAAAAGAATGGGGGTGATCAAGCGCCAGAGGATAATAACAATACGGGAAGCGAGCTACAGCCGGAGGCCATGATGATTACCGCAAAGCATAGCTTTGCGGGTGGTAAGCATATCGTGGCAGGTGAAGTGCAAGTGCCTACTCCCTGTACGTCGCTTGATGTTAAGGCTGTGGTAGGAGGGACTGACTCTTCACAGGTAACTCTCGTATTTCAAACAATAAATGAGTCTGAAGCGTGCGTGCAGGTAATAGCCAATCGCAGATTCAAAGTAGAATTTAATGCGCCCGAAAAAGCAGAAATTACTGCCACATGGAATGGAGCACCCGCAGTGTTAAACCTTATTCCAACCGCGGCGGGAGAGAATTTAGAGAATTTTGAGATTTTTTTGAAGGGATAGTTTCCATAAGGATGATGTCCATGTACCTGCTTTGGTAAAATAGCCACATTATCGACAAATGGGTTATGGGATGATATGATGCGCGCGGACGTGCATAGTAAAGTCTTTCTGAACCTGTCTCCTAGGAGGGAGCATGAAGCGCTACACTAATCTCATTTTCGCCCTGTCGTTCCTTGCTTGCTCGAGCGACAAGCTCACCTCGCCGGAAACGGCGATACCCACGAAGTTCGTGAGCACGGTAGAGCAGGCTGTGGTGGACAATTCTCACACCACGCAGACTCTGCCTATCGTGTGGGCAAATGTTTGTGGATGGGGCGACTTGACCGGATTGGTGACGATCCGCACCAAAACCCAGACGCGAAACAGTGATGGAGTGGAAGTCGTGCGCGAGCACCAGATTCAGCACGGCGCTCTCGCGGACGTGGTAGGGCATGGGTTCATCTTCCATGCGAAGAGCAGTTACGTCCAGGTGATGCAGATGGCGGACGGCTCCTACGAAGTGACCAGTAGGACTGAGTACCATGTTGTATCAAAAGGTCCGAGTGCCAACCAAAGGGTGACTGTCATCCTCGGGCTCAGGTATAAGGACGGGATCTTCACGGTGTTGTTCACATACGTGGACAGTTGCATGTAGGATGTAGGCCACATTTTGTGGTAGTGGCGGGACATTCATTGTCCCGCCGCTTTTCTTTTATGGAAGTGTTATAATGAAGGTATTATGATGAGATATTATTACGGAGGCGTGGGAGGAGGATCGGATATTTTATGCTTAATCACATGGCTTGTGGTTATAGCTGACCTGATTCTTCTTGGTATGTGGCTCTGGAAACAGATAAAGAAATGAAAACTAGACGAGATCTGGGAATCCAGAGATCGAACGAACTTCGCAAAACGAGTCCTCCTCGTCTTGAGGGCGTGGTCAAAAATGCAAAGATGAATCCTAAGAGAAAGCAAAAGAGAGGTAAGTAGGAATGCACCCGCCAAGATTTTTATATGAAAGGATACGTTGAAAATATTGAAAAGCTTTCACTTGAAAACGAGTTTTTTAGAAAGGTTCTTTATACTGACAAGAACTTACAGCTGGTGGTGATGAGTTTGAAGTTAGGTGAAGATATAGGCGAGGAAGTGCACGAGCTAGATCAGTTTATTCGTGTGGAAAGTGGGGAAGGTAAAGCCGTGCTTGATGGTGTTGAGACCGCATTATCAGACGGATCAGTAGTCATCATTCCAACTGGCACTCGGCACAACATTATAAATACCGGTGCGACTGCTATGAAGCTCTACACCCTGTATGCTCCGCCAAATCATCCGGAAGGGACAATTCACAAGACCAAAGCTGAAGCCGAGGCGGCGGAGTAAGGTATAATTTTATAATGAAAAGTTTTGAGAGAGGATATATTGTGCCTGTGGCAATCGTTGTTGTCATATTGATTGCTGGACTAGGTGTATATTTCTCGTCTAATAAAAGCACGGACAACAAGACTCTTGCTGGGCAAGAGCAAAGATTGCAGAAAGAAATCACCAAAGCGAAGGAAAAAGTAACAAAAGAAAAAGATAAGTTAAATGGTTTTGAGAGGGCTTTCAGGACTGCTTTTCCCTTTTATGGAATTGCTGATGATGGCTTTCGGGATGTGTCCGAAGCAGTTCACAAGACAGATTTCTTGTTTGAGAATCCTGACTCTGCTACGCCTAAGATTAAGCTCCAGATCTTGGCCGCGCTTGAAAAAAGCATAAATGACAAGCGATCCCAAGTCAGTCTCGCGCTTATTGCTTGGAAAGAAAAAGCAGACATAGCGCTCGCAAAAAATTTAGATAATAAGGCTCTGCAAGAAATAATAAATGAAGCACAGATAGTGGCAGCCTATGTGGATGAGCTAAATTTGATTGTGGACAATCTCACGACAAGTAACTCGGGTCTTTCTCAGGAAACGATTAACTATTACGAAGATGTTTTAGGCGGAGTGACAGCAGTCATTGATAGCACAGTTATTGCGTTGGAGAACGCGCAGACTGTTGCAACCGCGCCCGCAAACGCGAATACCAGCGCAAATGAAGTGGTAGTGGCTGTAGAGCAGATCACAACACAGCAACAAGTCGTGGCAAACGCGGAAGCACAGCTTCAAGCTTTGGAGGAGGCGCTTGCGGTGATAGTTGAACAATTGGCGGCGCTAGAAGCGAGTTCAGCAGAAGTGATACCTGACGTAGTGGAACAGGGCTACGTGGATTGGGATTCCTTGCCGGATCTTATCGTTCAGCCGGGCGAGCCTCGGCTAATTCAAGGTTCAAATCACTATTAATTGACAATTTTTATACAGTTTGCTATAATATAGGGCATAAGAACAATCTCACTCGTCTTGACTCTTTTTGAATTATTCAAACGGACAAGTAACTAGGAACGCGAGAGACTGTCCGACAATATGTATCCAAAGTCTAATTTTAAAGGACCAAGAAATTCTGGTTCAAGGCATAAGCCTTTTTCATCATCTAAGCCAAGTCGTGGAAGTCGTACTCCGTTTAGAGGAGGACGAGGCAGGTTTGGCGCGCATAGAGGTGGGCGAGGAGGAGCGCATAGAAATAACGGAGAGCGCTTGGATATAAGCCTCTTTGTAAACAAATCAGTGGTTGTGGAGGAGAAAGAAGCGCATTTTATGCCCGAGCATAAATTCGCGGATTTTCGTATTGATGAAAAGCTCAAGAAAAATATAATTTCAAAAGGGTACATCGCTCCTACTCCTATTCAAGACAGAGCGATTCCGCACGTACTTCAGGGTAAGGATGTGGTTGGCATAGCAAATACAGGCACAGGCAAAACCGCAGCCTTTCTCATTCCCCTCATAGACAAGGTTTTAAAAAGCAACAAAAAAGAAAGTGTTCTCATCGTCGTACCCACAAGAGAGCTTGCGATTCAGATTGAATCTGAATTGCGGGGGTTCACTCCTCTGATGGGAATATTTGCCGTGACGTGCGTGGGAGGAGCGAATATTGTTCCCCAAATAAGAGCGCTTAAGCATCTCAATCAGTTTGTAATAGGGACTCCAGGACGACTAAAGGATTTGATTGAAAGAAAGATTCTTAATCTCTCTCAAATAAGGACAGTAGTTCTTGATGAAGCGGACAGAATGCTCGATATGGGGTTCATCGGTGATATGAGATTTCTCATGGCGCTTATGCCAAAGCCAAGGCACACCCTGTTCTTCTCCGCCACACTTTCAAAAGATATTGAAAAGCTGATTGGAGAATTTCTGCATGAGCCTGTTTCCATTTCTGTAAAAACTCGCGATACTTCTAAAAATATTGATCAAGATGTTATTCGACTTAAAGCGGGAGAAGATAAACTCGACGCTTTGCACAACCTCTTAATTCAGTCCGGCTTTGAAAAAGTACTAATCTTCGGTCGTACAAAACACGGTGTGCAGAAACTTGCAATGAATTTAAACAAGCGCGGCTTTAAAGCGGAGTCAATTCATGGAAATAAATCGCATAGTCAAAGACAGAGAGCGCTTTCTATGTTTAAGGAGGGAAAGGTGCAGGCGCTAGTAGCGACAGATGTCGCGGCTCGTGGTCTTGATATTGCAAATGTAAGTCACGTGATTAACTTTGATATTCCCGCCACATATGACGACTACATTCACCGCATAGGGCGTACCGGCAGAGCCGACAAAAAAGGCAAGGCTCTCACCTTTGTCTAATATTTTCATACTTTAAATTTCTTGATTAAGGAGTAGGATTGTAGCAGACCTGTTATTTGGAGGAGATATGCGATTTTTCGTTGCGGCAATGCTTTCTCTCTGCATTTCCGATTCAGCTGTTTCGCAAATAAGCATCCGTCCAAACGCTCTTTCGCAGACGATTTGTGACAAGCAAACGGGCGAACCTGTCGTGCTTATTCGCAGAGATTCAATCGGAAAGAGTGTAACTCGCTTCTTGATTGAACATGAGTTTAAGCATGTCTCTGACGCGCTTTCGCACAAAGGAGGATGCTTGGGCTGGGAAAGTGAGCGAGATGTGTCTCCAGCATTCAAGTTTGAGCTTCCTGCTGCATGCGCAAATATCTCATTTGCGGTTTCGGTGAGGGGAGAGAGCTATGACAGCGCTCTCAAGAGCGCTTGGCTTGCTCCTAATCACGGGAACTCTGTGTATGATCAGGCGAGCGATATTGCCACAAAACCTTGGCTTCTTCAGTTGGTGCGAGACACATGCACAAAGGATTTTGTCACGAATCTTGCCGAGGCGAAGGAAGACAGCGTGCGTCGAAAGTACAGGATGCGATGCGTCAAAGACGAGATGTTTTGTGTCATGTCTCCAATTCAACGCGCCCCGACCCGTAAGTAGGGTCGGAGGCGCGTTTCTTTTAAAAGTGGATAACTTTTTGTCGCTAATACGTTAAAATATTTGTATTAGTACATTTATACAAAGATTTTTATGAAAAAAGCTATTTTCGCGCTGCGTCTTTCTCTTGGCTGGCTCTTTACATATGCGGGTTTAACCAAAATTGCTGACACAAGTTGGAGTGCGGCGGGATATTTGAATAATTCCGAGACTTTCAGCAGTTTATTCTCTTGGTTTGCATCTCCTGCCAATATCGGTTGGGTTAATTTTGTAAATGAGTGGGGGCTTCTTTTGATCGGTGTATGTCTCCTGATCGGACTTTGGGTAAGATGGGCATCAATTGCTGGGATTATTCTCATGGCACTCTATTACTTTCCAATTCTCAATTTCCCATACGCTGGCGATCATTCATTTATTGTAGATGAGCATGTTATATACGCATTCGTCTTCTGGCTCTTTATAGCAGCTGATGCGGGGAAGTATAAAGGTCTTGATGGCAGAAAGGTAAAGTAACCTCTACTCTTAACAGGCTTTCATTTTTGTGTCAAAATATGGCTCTATGTAGCCTTGCCACGTCCCTGACTTTTGGTCAAGTCTGTGCTAAGTTGTCGTATAGATTTCTGCAAGGGCTAAAACAGTTTTTGCCTCCGGTTCGTTGTCAATTTGTGTTTTCAGTGTGAGTGAATTGGCATAATAAACTCAGCTACATGGAGGATGCCTATGATTTGATCGGCAGTAGAGTGTTTCACTCTAACTTAGGAGGAGACAGATGCATGTCAAGATCGCGGGCTAGCCCCACAAGGGCAGTTGTAGACAAGGTTCTCACAGGTTCACACGGCTTATACGCTGTTGCGACACCTGAAGATGAGGAATTGAAAAGGAAAGTCGGTAAAACTGGTATCACATTTTCGCTGGAAAAGGCAGACAAGGTCTGGCGAAAATCAAGAATACCAGAACCAGGAGATGTTGTTCTCTTGTATGACGTACGAGAACGACGACAAGGATGGAGAGCTGATCGAGCAGAATCCAGCCTTCTCTGATCCCACTCAAAAGCAACCAGCAACCAGGAGGGCACACAGATGCCCGAACCACAGAGGAAAAGCTTCCTTCGAAGGGGTGGCGAGATATTCGCCAACCTCATTCTTGAGGAGGAGACCCCGACGGCAGGTAAGTCCGCCTCAGCTGCAAAATCAGCTGGAGCCAGGACTGCTGTCATGGATCGTGTTGCGCAAAGGGACATGGTGTCCCGAGTACACGATGAAGTTGATGCAGACACTCTTGAAGCGCTCCATCAGGAAGTCGTACTGTCTGAACACACAGACTTTACGATTTTTCACGAAAAGATGGAGCAACTGAGGGATGTCATTCCTGATGAAGCGACTTTGTTCGCAGCAGCGGCGAAGACTTCCGGCAGTTCCAAGGCGAAGCTCGTCTCGGCTGTAGGCAGACACCTTCAGCTCCTTGCACAGGAGCGTGAAGAGTTTGCTCGGGAGACTGATCGTCGTGTCTCAGAAAAGGTGGCCTCTCTTCGCGCAAAGCAGGAGGGGACTCAGTCTGAGATCGCATCGATGGATGCGCAGATAGCGCAGCTTCAGGAAAGACAGAGAGCTCTTCGTGAGACTCTGTCTGAACAGAGCAGGGCGATCGACGAGGAGAATTCCAGGATTGAGAATGGCCGCAAGGTATTCTCACTGGCAGCCGATACTCTTCAGAAAACTCTGGAAGAGTCTCGTGAGAAAATCAACCAGTTTCTGAAGGGGGCGTAACATGGAGAATTCCAATTTCCAGCTCAAGTCATTCTGGGAGCGTCCAGAGGGAACAGCGGGGATGATTTTCCTCACTCTTCTTCTGGGAATTCCAGTTGTCATGTTCTGGGGCGCTATCCTGCCTTGGGTAGTACAGATGTTGCAGAACACTCTGACGGCCATCTTCTTGGCAACGGGTGTGGCAGGTCTGCTCTACATCGGTTTCAATCGTCGATTCAGAACGCTTGTGTCGTATCTCTTCAAGAGCGCGATGCGGGCTGTGACTGGAATCTTCATTGAGATTGATCCAATCGGGATAATGAAGAGCTACATCAGCGAAGGCAGCGACAAGCTCGAGAAAATTCGCGAGCAGAAGAGCAGCCTGGCTGGAGGACTCCGTTCTCTCGATGATGAGATGTCTCGCAATACGCAAGACATCACCCAGTCTCTGGCGGAAGCCAAGGCTGCGAGGGAAGCTGTGGGGAAGAAGATCACTGCCGAGGATGCTGAAAGAGTTATTAGTTTGGCTGCCAGACAGATTGATCGTCTGGAGAGCATGAACACAGAACTCAAGCCTCTTCGCGACAACATGGAAGCCCTCCTTCGGGTAACGGCTGACATGGAACGTCAGGCGGAATTCGTCCTGAACGACCTGGCGCAGGAAGTAAAGGTGGAGGAACGCAAGCGCAAGGCTATGACGAGCGGCAAGTCTGCTCTTCGGGCTGCGCAGTCAATCCTCCAAGGTAACGATGCCGCGAAGGAGCTTTACGATGAGGCTCTGGAAGCAACGCGGGATCGCTATGCTCGCGCCATGGGTGAAATCGACTTGTTCGTCGATGAAACCCGTGACATCGCGACGATGGTGAATCTGAGAGATGCTGTGGCCGTCGAGAAGGTGAATGCTAGAATCGACGCCATGCTCTCTTCGATGGAGACTAAGGTTGATACGGCGATTATGCCGAAAGGATCAGAGATGAAGCAGATCAAAGCTGCTTCTGCGGATCCCCGGCAGGCCCTCGACCTTTCTCGACTCGATGCTATCCCTGTCTCGCAAGAGAAGAGGGGTGGACGAGAGAAGTATGGACGTGTCTTTGACGACACGGACAAGTAGCAGTTCCAGCAGTTCAGAGAAATCGCGTATTCGCGCGATTCAATCAGAAACCAGAAATCAGCGAGGATAGCAAAATGGCTCGGCCGATCAAGGCTCCAGTCAAGTTCCTGTTGGTTCTCATGGCGGCGGCGGCCGTATTCTTCGGTGGTCGTTGGGTTGTGAACAACACCTCTGTTGGCAACATCATCGCTCCCAGCAAGGGAGGATCGCAGGTTGCCACATCAAAGGGCGACAACACGGTCAACGTGTGCGTCGTCACATGGGTGGGCTATGCCGGCGGGCAGTATTTCAACGGAGGCTTCAAGGCTTCCCGCGACTCCCGCTATTTCAAGGATTACGGCATTCTCGTCAATTTCCGCGTCATCGACGACTTCAATGCGTCGCTCGAAGCGTGGAAGTCCGGCGAATGCCAGGTTCATTGGTTTACGGCTGATGCAGCTCCGACTCTCTTCGACGACCTCACGGCTGCGGGTTTCGACCCGAGGATTTTCTTCCAGGCCGACTGGTCGCGAGGGGGCGATGCTATCGTTGTTACTCGAGGGATCAACTCAATGAGGGACCTTCGGGGCAAGCGGATTGCAGTAGCCTACGGAACACCGTCGCATACGTTTCTGCTGAGGGCTCTTGAGGCCGCCAGCATGACGATTCGCGATGTTGTGCCGGTGGAGATGGGAAGCGCACCTGATGCGGCCAAGGCTTTTACCGGCCGGCAGGTTGACGCGGCGGTAGTCTGGTCTCCAGATGACGCTGACGCGCTCGCATCTATTCCGGGTTCCAAGGTGCTTACAAGCACTAAGGAAGCGCGGTTCATTATTCCGGATATCTTCTTTGCCAAGGCTGAATGGCTTGACTCCCACGCGGATCAGGCTAAGGCATTGGTCGAGGGATGGATGCGCGGCGCTGCAGAGCTCAACTCAAACTCAGCGGCAAAGGAGCAGGTCATTGATATCTTGATGGCCGGGCTCAATCTGCCGAGAAGTTTCTTTGAGAGCACTATCAACAACGCGCGCTGGACCACCTACGGAGATAACGTTGCTTTCTTCAATTTGGAGGGCAACGCTTCCTCCACCGTCATGGGGGAACGTATCTATAACGAGACCGGACGACTGTACCAACAGTACACCGATCTCGTGAAGGGTAACATTCCGACATGGCGGGAGGTGACAGATGGAGCCGTACTGCGATCGATTACCCTTTCGGGTTCGGAGCATGCGGCTGAAGGCGGCGTTACGTTCACCGCTCCCACGAAGGAGCTGGAGAGCGTGGAAGCTCTTGCTTCCAAGCCTATTAGTATTACCTTCGTAACAGGTTCGGCGGCTCTTGACGACAACATGAAGACGATCATCGATGATCGCTTCGTGCCGACGGCACAGAGTTTCGCCGGAAATCGCATTCGTGTCGAAGGTAATACTGACGGCACGGGTTCGAGAGAAGTGAATGTAGGGTTGTCTCGGCGTCGGGCTCAGGCCGTGGTCGATTATCTGGTCACGGTCTGGAAGTTCGACAGGAATCGGTTCGTCGCTGTCGGCAATGGGCCGGATAGGCCCGTCTGCGACGAGGGCTCCCAGATTGACGCTCGCTCTCTGAGCGAGTGTCAGGGGCGCAATCGCCGGACTGAATTCCAGTTGCTTTCCTCTAACAAGTAGTGGTTGGGGTGGAGGCGGGCATCGTGAGATGCCCGCCTCACCTAACCCTACGGAGGACCAATGAAACAGTTACTCGAACTTCGAGGCGAACTGTCCGGGAAAATGCAGACAACCATTGAAATTGGGGGATTGGTCACACTAATCTCTCTGTGGTGGTTGGTCACGATTTGGTGGAGTATTCCACCGAGCATTCTTCCATCCCCTGCAAGAGTCATAACTTCTTTTCCGGAGTTGCACTTTTTCAGGATGAGTTAGTGCGGCATTCGTTTCACTCGATAAAGCTTAACTTTCTCGGCTACGCTGAGGCGGTGGCAATATCGCTTCCTCTTGGTTTTATTGTCGGTCTTCTGCCTCTTTTCAGAGCGCTGTTTGAACGACCAGTAATAGCCATGAGGTATCTACCTTTATCCGCAGTGCTAGGGCCCTTCATTTTGTGGTTCGGAATCGGATCCAACATGAAGATCCAGTTTCTGGCATTGGGGATTGTTGTTTACCTGCTGCCAACGGTCGTTCAACGCATTGACGAGGTCAACCAGACCAGCGTCAACACGGTTTCGACACTTGGGGCGACCAAGTGGCAGTTGGTGAAAAGTGTTTTCATTCCCGACGTTACGTCGAGAGTGTTTGAGGATATCAGGATTCTGGTTGCAATCTCTTGGACGTATATCATCATCGCTGAGGTGGTGAATCGTCAGGAAGGCGGAATCGGAGCGCTGATATTTACTGTCGCGAGACAGAGCAGGATGGACAAAGTGTTCGCCTGTCTCATAGTGATTGTACTCATCTGTGTTGCTCAGGATCGAGTCTTCAAGTTTTTGGACAAGAAGCTCTTTCCGTTCAAGCACGCCGTTAAGCGCGGGAGTGCCGAATGAGAAACAACATCAAGTTTCTGGATTCTCCTGAACTGTCCAATATCGTAGAACTGCGGAGCGTTTCCCAAGTCTACGGTAGCAAAGACGGTCCAGTAACGGTCATCCAGGACCTGAATTTCTTGATTGAAGACAAGCCCAATCAAGGACAGTTTGTAACAATTCTTGGGCTTTCAGGCTGTGGCAAGTCTACATTCATGCGATACATTGCAGGTCTGCAGACTCCGACCAGTGGCGAGGTTTTCCTTCGCGGTGAGCCTCGACACACTCAGCCGCCTGTTAGCATGGTGTTTCAGAAGTATTCGTCACTCGAGTGGAGGACAGTGCTTGGAAATGTCATGCTACCGCTTGAACTCCGTGGAGTCCCTCAGAAGGAGGCCAAGGAGCTCGCGATGGCCATGATTGACAGAGTTGGTTTGCTTGGGCACGAGAGTAAGTACGCCCAGCATCCACTTTTGTCTGGTGGCCAGCTTCAGAGAGTGGCAATTGCCAGAAGTTTGGTGTTCCAACCGGACATCATTCTCATGGACGAGCCCTTCTCTGGTTTAGATGTCGTTACAAGGTATCACATGATGGAGCTTCTAACGAAGCTGTGGGAAGAATATCAACCCACGATTATCTTCGTGACGCACGATCCAATTCAGGCCGTGTTTCTCGGAGACGACATCTACATCATGGCTCCCAGTCCAGGCAGGATTGTGGAGCATATACCGGTGGATCTGCCAACCTTTGGTCGCAATCGCGATACCATGCGGGAAGGCAGATTCAATGAGTTAGTTCTTGAAGTGACAGACGCCTTATATCGCACTCCTCAGGACGCAGTCAGGGGAGATGAGAAATAGGCACAGTCCTTTTTTGTGAAGTGAAGCCGCAGAGTGTAGTGATACACTTTGCGGCTTTTTTGTTGTTATAATGTTTGTATGATAAATGAAGTAAAACTCGGCGTATCTGTAGGGGCCGGAGACATTGCTCATCTTACGATCGGCGGTGATTTAAATAGCGAGGCAAAGGAAAAAATTGAGCTATGGATGACCGATGTGAAGAAAGTGATTAAAGATCTTTACGATAAAAAAGGGGAGCAAGTGCTCTGTCTTGTGGATATTAAAGAGCTCAAGACATACCACCCCGATGTTCTTCTGACTCTAGCAGGACTCATGAAAGAAAATGAACCTTACGTTTTGCGTACAGCCACATTTGGCGGGAGCAAGTCAATCACAATGGCGGAAGATGTGGTCATAGCTCTCTCCGGCAGAAATAATTTGCAAGCTTTTGATACCAAAGAGCAAGCGGTAAACTGGCTTCGCACTGGGATTGACGCTTCAACGTCTTCAAATTAAGTGTGTCTTGACACTCGAATGGATGAGAGTAGCATGAAGATAGATTCTGAATTTGGTGCGGGGAGTGTTGTGGTGGACCGTGACACCTTTGCCAATCTGCCCTCGACCGGGCTTCTAGGTAGCCGCAAGCGCCAAAGAAGTTGAACCAGGGGCGATCGACCTCTGCGGAGAGGGAATGACCGCTAGCCAGCGGAAGTGAGAAGCAGGCACGAACCGCACCCACCCTTTATCCCCATCACGAAAGTGATGGGGATAGTTTTTATATCTTTACTCAGTCAAGCAAGATTATTTGGACAGATCCAATAGCGCTAACTGCATTTTAGCAATTTTACTTGCCATTCAATTTTATTCATTGTTACTAGATGGAGCGAATCTCATCTATCTTAGCGGCTAGGATAAAATCATTATCTGAAAGCCCTTTTATTGCATGCGTAGAAAGCGTTAATTTAACTTTATTCCATCCAAAAAGAAGGATATCTGGATGGTGTCCTTCTGCTTCGGCAATTTCTGCGACTTTATTTATAAAGATGATTGCTTCTTTAAAATTCTTAAACAGAAGTATTTTCCCAATTGATTTGTCCTCAATAAGTTGCCACTCATTGATCCTTTTAAGGTATTCAAGATTTTGAGGTTTCGTGAGAGGTGGCACGCCCGCTTCACAGGGAACACAGTGTTTATGGCTTAATGGTGAATTCATATGAAAGAGCTATTCTATAGGATTTACCTTGAGGCCGTTATACGGAAGATATTCCCTAACAGGGGAAGTTCTGATTGTTCTTATAATTTCATCATCATCATCAATGATGCTAAATAACTCCAAGTCATCATTATCAATTGTTCCTCTGGCTCTCAGACTCTTGACAAGAAAGTCTTTTATCTCGTTCCAATACTCTGAACCGACTAAAATCACAGGCACTCTGGGAATTTTTCTTGTCTGAAGGAGAGTCACCAGTTCAAAAAATTCGTCTAAGGTTCCGTACCCTCCTGGAAAGAATACGAACGCTTCAGAAGAAAACGCAAGACACACTTTTCTGCTAAAGAAATAATAAAAATCAACATGGCTAGTAAGATAATTATTCATGACCTGCTCTCTGGGCAATCGAATAGTTAACCCCACAGAGTTTCCGCCGGACTCCTGCGCGCCGCGACTTGCAGCCTCCATAATTCCCGGACCTCCACCTGTTACGATTGAATAGTCCAGCTCCTTAACAATTTTGCCGGCCAGAGCTCTGGCTTTTTTGTAGTAAGGATTCTCCTCAGTAAAGCGCGCTGAGCCAAAAAAAGTGACAGATTGTGGATAACCGCTTAGGAATTTGAAACCTTGCGTAAATTCCCTTGAGATCTCATATACACGTTCTTGAGTAGCCCTTTGCATCTCAGCAAGGGTAATTGGGTCTCTATCCAGATTTTTGTCAGGAAGGTTGACTCTCTTTCTCTCGTCCATATGTGTCTATTGTAGCAGGTTTGAATTGTTGTTTCCTGCCCAGACAGAGGATATAATAACTTCAGGTAACATTAGTAATCTATAGCAAGTAAATCAGATGACTAGAAATCAATGGATTGCAGTAGCGGCGGGGATTTTAGTAGTTGGCTTTTTCCTGTATGGCGGGAAAGCAATGAGCATGTTTAAAAATTCAGCAACAGGCACAGAAATGAGCAATAATTCAAGAATAGCGACGGAGGTTGTTTATGAAGACAGAATTGTGGGTACAGGCGCAGTCGCGACTACTGGATCAAGGGTTTCTGTGCATTATGTAGGTGTATTTGAAAATGGACAAAAATTTGATAGCTCATTAGATAGAGGCGTGCCTTTCCAATTTACACTTGGGGCGGGTGAAGTCATAAAGGGGTGGGACCAAGGGGTAGTTGGAATGAAAGTTGGAGGAAGAAGGATTATAGTTGTTCCTCCATTTCTTGGGTACGGTAGTGAGCCGAGAGGACCAATTCCTGCAAATTCAACTCTAGTGTTTGAAATTGAGTTGCTGAAGGTGGAATAATTAAATTTAAAACAAACCCCCGCACCACGGATGTGGTGCGGGGGTTTGTTTGTGACTTTTATTCAGAATATATGTATATTGTTCAAATGAAAAAAAGCGCTTATGAAATTACTAAAAAGTTAGAAGGGGCTCTCGGTCGCGCTGGGATCTTGCACACGGGCCACGGAGACATTTTAACACCTACTTTTGTCCCTGTGGGTACTAAGGCTTCAGTCAAAGCTCTTACTCCCGAGCAAATCGCTTTAACGGGCGCGCAGGTGGTGCTTGCCAATACTTATCATTTGTATTTACAGCCAAGTGATGTGCTTGTAAAGGAGGCGGGAGGCTTGCACAAATTTATGAATTGGAGCGGTCCAACCATGACCGACTCAGGAGGTTTTCAAGTGTTTTCTTTAGGCGCCGCTTATGGCAAGGAACTTTCAAAGGTGGTTGCTATCACCGATCCCTCACTCTTAATCCCAGAGAGAGCAGATGATAGTAATTTGCCCCGCTTGGCAAAAGTGGGGGAGGACGGAGTCTCTTTCAAGTCCCATTTGGACGGCTCAATTCATTACATTACTCCGGAGAAATCTATTGAGATCCAGCACAATCTTGGCGCCGACATCATTTTTGCTTTTGACGAATGTACGTCCCCTGCGGAAGATAGAAGATATCAAGAAGACTCACTCAATCGGACTCATCGTTGGGCTCGCCGATGTTTGGATTATCATCAAAACAGTGCAAGCAAGCCAAATGGTCAATTACTTTTTGGTATAGTCCAAGGTGGAAGGCATGAGGACTTAAGGAAAAATTCTGCAAAGGCACTTGCAGAAATGTCTACACCGGATGGATACGAATTTGATGGTTTTGGAATTGGAGGATCTTTTGCTAAGGAAGATATGTCTACTGCGGTTAAATGGGTAAATGAAGTTTTGCCAGAGGAAAAGCCCAGGCATCTTCTAGGAATTGGAGAGCCAGAGGATTTATTTATGGGAGTGGAGAACGGGGTAGATTTATTTGACTGCGTTGCCCCCACTCGCAACGCAAGAAACGGAACACTCTATACTGCAAATGGAAAGATAAATATAACAAACGCTCAA
>Ga0155564_128_pt1 | contig 43475 bp, 31 predicted proteins | sample RifCSPhighO2_12_FD_107221 | JGI IMG/M metagenome (GOLD analysis project Ga0155564, IMG submission 107221) | Candidatus Zambryskibacteria bacterium RIFCSPHIGHO2_12_FULL_43_12b
AAACTGAATGAACTCTCGAAATCTCCCAGCCTGAGGCTTCTCTCCCCTCCAAACCTTCCCCATCTGGTAGCGCTTGAATGGACGTTCTACTTTATCTCCATACTGAGCTACCACTCTAGCCAGAGGAACAGTAAGATCAAAGCGAAGGGCAAGCTTATCCTCGTCACCTCCTCTTAGGCCCGCACGAAAGATCTGCATCCGGAAATTTGGATCCCCTCCAGTAAGGATTTCCTCAACTTCTAGACCAGGCGTATCAAGCGGCACAAATCCGAACGATTCGAACACAGTTCGAATCGTGTCGAGCATCTTCTGTCGAGGAATCATATCCTCCGGCAGATAGTCCCTCATTCCTGAAGCCAGTCTCGGTTCTATAGTCATATAACAAGTCTCCTTTGATGAAATCTGTGGGATAAATAACCAGACAAACTCTAAGTGATTTTTAGCATTATTTATTAACGTAGTCAACCAATCAGGCTCCAAAAAATTTATGTGGTTTTTTACAAAAGAGATCATTAGACATATGATATTCCAATGAGCCTATCCTTAGAAAATCCAATCCAGATAATTGAGAGCGGTAAACCTGGTAAAACTGTCGCTATTTTTGCGGGTATTCACGGGAATGAACAAGTGGGTGTCAGGGCACTACAGATGATTACAAAGGATCTTAAGATTAAGAGTGGAAAAGTCTACCTTGTCTTAGCAAACCCCGAAGCGATCAAGCAGAATATACGCGAAATCAATAAAAATTTAAACAGGCTTTTTTTGGTCAATAATTCCGGCAACACTTTTGAAGATGCATTGGCCAAAGATCTAATGAAGATACTCGACAAGTCTGACGCATTACTAGACATACATGCTAGCAATAGCAAAATTACTAAGCCTTTTGTCATATTTAACAAATATGCATCTGATATTGCCAAAAAATTGAACTTTGAAATTATATCCACTGGCTGGAACAAGTTTCATCATGGTTCAACCGACGAATATATGGAAACCATTGGAAAACCTGGTTTATGTACTGAATGTGGTTCTGTGTTTGAAACCGAAAAAGACATTCCACTTGCAATCCAATCTATTTATCAATTTTTGAAATATTTTGACTTAATTGACTCTGAGGTTAAATACAATGACAAACCGCAGAAATATCTATCCATTTTGAATATGGCTATTAAAGAGACTTCCGACTTTAGATTCACCAAGACATTCAATGATTTCGATATATTAGATGAAGGTGAAGTCTTTGCCACTGACGGAGAGAAAAGATACGTTGCAGGATCTAATGAATGCATAATATTCCCCAGGGAAAACAAGCCTATTGGTGGTGAAGTTTTTGTTTTGTGCAAAATTCAAGAGACCATATAAAATTGCCACACCATGTGATGTGGCAATTTTCAAACGTGAGCTAATCCCTCTCAAAGGAAAGACCTTGGAGACCTCTAGCCAAGATCACCCTATCCTCTAAATCACCATACTCGGAGACAAGCTGAAATCCTCTTTTGCTGTACCAAGTATATGTGACTGAGGGAGGGGTTCGTTTGACCCTCACGATACCAACTCTTAGATCCTGATCCCTCTGTTCCTCTAAACGCCTTTGAGCAAGCCTAGTGGCGATCCCTCTACGCTGGAATTCCTTCAATACTCCGATTTCAGAAAGGTACGCGATTCTATTCTGGTGATCCCAACCGGCACTGATTGTCGCCGGTAGATCTGGCCTTCCTAGCTTTGCAACCAGAGCATCGAGTGTTATGGGAAAAGCCCAAGCAAAACCCACAACTTGTCCATATTCTGTCATGGCAATCCAAGATGAGGTCTCAGCTCGAACTTCATCCTGGATTTGTTCCAACACACGTTGGATCGAATGGTAATCCTTAACCTCCTGTCCGCAGTGCATGTAATTTGCACCACTGAGGACCTCCAAAGAGGAGATTCCCCATTTTGTTCCGCAAACTTCACACTTCTTCCACTCATCCCAAGGGAATTCTGCAAAAACATTGCGGTAACAGTCCACCACCTGAGAAAGCAAATGTCGATGGTACATGAGGTCAAATCTCATGAAACTGATTCCTTCATGGCTCTTCATTTCATCCCCCTTCGTCGCTTGATAGGCATTATAACGCAAAGAAAAGATCTTCTAAAATAAAACTATACTGGAGATTAGTCACTGTCAATAGGAATGTTTAGTTTAAAATTCTATCAACTTTATTATATATTTGTGGTAGCAAAGTTCTCACTTTTGCAATATCAGTTGCCACTTCTCTGTCTCGAGCCATAAAAGTAACATTCTTACGTACAAATTTGTATATTTCTTTAGTTGTCTTGCCTAAATGATTCGGATTTCTGAAATCAATTGCTTGACATGCTGAAAGGATTTCAATAGCTAAAACATTTTCAACGTTTTCCAAAATCTTTAACGATTTTCTAACTGCAATAGTTCCCATACTTACGTGGTCCTCTTGATTTGCTGAAGTAGGAATTGAATCCACAGAAGCAGGATGTGCAAGGACCTTATTTTCAGAGACTAACGCAGCCGCTGTGTATTGAGGGATCATAAAGCCACTATGTAGACCTCCATTTTTCAACGGGACCAAGAAGGGTGGTAGACCATTGCTAGTAGAAGGATCCACCAACTTTGCTGTCCGTCTTTCAGAGATATTCGCTAATTCAGAGAGTGCAATACCTAAGGTATCGAAACTAATTGCAATTGGCTCACCGTGAAAATTTCCACCCGAGAGTGCCTCATTCTGATTTGGAAAGATTAAAGGGTTATCTGTAACAGAATTTATTTCTTTGTCCAAAACATCCTCAACGTATGAGTAAGCATCTCTGATAGCGCCATGCACTTGTGGTGAGCATCTTAAGGAGTATGAGTCCTGTATACGATCAGGTACAGAATTTACCAAGCGAGATTGCGAAACAAAATTAAGAATATTTTTGGCCACTGTCATTTGTCCAGGATGAGGTCTTAACTTGTGAATTCTTTCATCATATGCCGAGGAAACTCCACAGACAGCCTCTAGCGTAAGTGCACATGCGATGTCAGCTAACTCAATTATTTTTTTGGATCGTAGGAGAATAAGAGCCGCAATACCAGTCATGACAGAAGTACCATTATTGAAAGCTAACCCCTCTTTTGCTGCCAAGCTTATCGGTTTCAGACCAACCCTTTTTAAAGCGTCTCTTCCTGATATTAGTTTGTCTTTATAGAAAGCTTTGCCTTCTCCCATTAAAACAAGTCCAATGTGAGAAAGTGGCGCTAAATCTCCTGATGAACCCACAGACCCCTGAGAAGGAACCGCGGGCGTAACGTTTTTATTTATTAAATTACAAAGTAACTCTAATAATTCCAGTCTTACACCGGAATATCCTTGAACTAAAGAATTCAATCGAACCAGCATAGCCGCCCTAACCTGCTCATTAGAAAACAACTCTCCGACGCCGGATGCATGACTCCTGATCAAATTCCTTTGTAATTCCTCAACATCCTCCGGAGAGATCATTTTGTCCTTGAAGTTTCCGAATCCTGTCGTAACTCCGTAGACTACTCTCCTTTCATTAAGCATCTTCTCGATAACTTCTCGAGACCTTTTTATTTTTCTTTTTGCAACTATCGATAATTTTATCTTGTAGAAACCCTTAGAAACGTCATCCACTTGCTGGAATGAGAGATGGTGATCTGGTCCAATTTCTAGAATACCCCTAGCCATTTGGGCCACTCTACGCTCATTTGCTAAAAAAAGCAATTCCCCCACCATGTTGCTCCCCTCGTACACTTATGCAACAATAACATTCCTATATAAGAATATTTAACATGCGTAAGATTGTATTTGACATAGAAACTTCAAATCTATTTTTTGATGTGGGCACAAATGACCCCGCATCTTTAGAGCTCGCTGTTGTCTGTATATACGATTATGAACGTGACGTATACGAATCATACCTTTTAGAGGACCTTCCTAAGCTTTGGCCGATTATTGAAAAAGCTGACATGCTCATAGGGTATAACAGCGACCATTTTGACATTCCACTTCTCAACAAATACTACTCCGGCAACCTTACAAAAATAAGAAGTCTAGATATTTTAAATGAGATTAAAAAATCATACGGAAGAAGAATGAAGCTAGACCAGATTGCTCAGGGTACCTTTGGAGCAAGCAAAATCTCAAATGGTTTAGAAGCAACAAAATGGTGGAAACAAGGTTTAAAAGATAAAGTGATTGAATATTGCCTTCAGGATGTTAAGTTTACAAAAGAGGCCTATGACTATGCCCTTGCAAACCAAAAGCTTTTATTCAAAGAAGGTGGAAAAATGAATATTATCCCCCTGAATACATCTCACTGGGAAACAAAGCAGGACTCTAAACTCACTCACACGCTTCCTTTTTAAATCTCACCTGTATAAAGTAACTAACCTTACGACGGAAATGCGGCCAGACTCGCCGGCTGTCCGCATACGGCAATTCAATTTAGAGAAAGATGATGATTAAGAAAGCAAGAATCAGTCTGTACCAGACAAATATGTGCAAGTTGTGATTCTTCAAATATCTTAAGAGCAAATCAATTGATAACAAACCGACAAGAAACGAAAGGATAAATGATAAGACGAGTGGAGCGCCAATATCAAAAAGACTTCCTGAAGCGCTTAAATCCAGAAACTTCTTAAGGCCTGACCCGACAATTATGGGAAAAGACAAAACAAAGCTAAATCTTGTGGCCGCCTCACGACTCAAACCAGCCAATAGTCCGCCTGAAATCGTAGCTCCGGAGCGAGATATTCCCGGCACAAGGGCTAGAGCTTGAAAACAACCGACCATGAACCCTCGCTTTGCGTTCAATTCGCGATTTTTGAGCGCGTATCTTTCCGCAAAAAACATAATGGCGCTCCCTGCAATAAGTGCATACGCGACCAGATGCGCGCTTCTGAAAACCGTCTCCATCTTAGACTCCAGAAGAATGCCAAGAACAAAAGCTGGTATCGTTCCAAGAACAATTGCATACAGGAGGTTCTTGTCTCCCTGCTCCACGCCTTTGCCTGCAATATGGCGAAACAGCGTGCTCACAACCCGGACAATATCGATTCTAAAATAGATTAGGACTGCCAAAATTGAGGCCAGCTGCAATATGGCGTCAACGGACAAGTCTATTCCCGTCTCACCGAAAATATTATGGACAAGTATCAAGTGCCCTGAAGAAGAAATAGGCACAAACTCGGTAAGCCCTTGAACAACTCCCAATATAATTGCTTCAATATAGCTCATTGGAATATAGATTCCCCATGATACTATATATATCGTTAGAATAAAATCAGACGTATTGGAATTATATTCTTATTTACTATTTATAATTTATTTTCATCATGCCTCCAGAAACAAGCCAATCCTCCGCGCCTACCAATCACTGGATTGTACCCTTTTCAATTATCATTGCGGGCGCTTTGATTGGCGCTGGTATATATCTTTCCGGAACAACACCTAAGAAACTCGCCAACACTCAAAGACAGATCGCTCAAATTGAAAATATAAATGTGAAACCGCTTAGTGAGGATGATCATATTCGCGGTAACCCAAATGCTGATGTTGTAATAATTGAATTTTCAGATACTGAGTGTCCTTTCTGTAAGCAGTTCCATTTAACAATGAAAAGGATAATGGAAGAATACGGCGCTTCTGGTAAAGTGGCTTGGGTGTACAGACAACTTCCCATAGATGAACTCCATACAAGAGCAAGAAACGAAGCTCTGGCAACAGAATGCGCCGCTGACATTGGGGGCAATGGAAAGTTCTGGGAATACCTTGACGAAATATTTGAACGCACAAACTCAAATGACTCCCTTGACCCGGCAGAGTTGCCCAAGATTGCGAAGGATATCGGTTTAGACACAAAAAAATTTGATGAATGCTTGGGAAGCAAGCGCCTGGCAGGAAAGGTGGAAGAAGACAAGATTGACGCCGCAAATGTCGGAGCGAGAGGCACTCCTTATAGCGTCATCATCACGAAAGACGGCGAAAAGGCATCAATAAAAGGCTCTCAACCTTATGATGTGCTAAAGGCTGTCATTGATGCCGCTATTGGCTATTAGTTACTCTCAAGCACAATCGTCTTGAGTGAGCAGTATTCACAATCTTTTTCCCCGCATCCCTTATTCCAAAACTCAAAGTTAACTATTTCTTTCGCTACTCGCAGAATCTCCTGAGAGAGATTCTCTGCGTCTGCGTGTGTAATCTCAAAATGTTCTTTGCGTAGCTTTCCTTTCTCATCCGCCTCTATAAAATCCACATCCCCTGAAATCATCTCATATTTGCCGTCAGCATGAAGCTCCAATAACAGCCGGTAGAAATCCAGCTGTCTCTTTATGTTTCCGTCTGAACTCTTGGTTTTCCCCAATATTTCATTTCTAGTTTTAGGTCTTCCTGTCTTATAGTCCACCACATTCACTTCATTCCCAGAAAGAATTTCCAGCTTATCCAATCTGCCACGCAGAGTCAAAATCTCTCCCGAGTGAAGTTTGATGGATGCGTCTGCAATGTCGTATTCACAAAGCGTATTTTCATGCCATCCGTCCACCCTAGCGTTAAAATAAATTGGAAGCTTCTTGCGACCCTTTTCCAGGGCTTTCTCCAGATCTGATACTGAAAGCGGCCTGCGCGCCAAATCCCTCTCAAACACAGCCAAGAAATCATGCACTTCAAATCGTTTGCCTTCTCTCTTCGCATCAGAAAGAGCTTTAAGCGCACTATGGACCGCATTGCCAAAATGGAGATAGGGCTCAGGTGCGTCTGGCAGTCTTACCAGATTTTTAAAAAAATATTTCCAAGGACATTCAATATAATTATTGAACGCTGTGGTATTGAGACCTTGATCAAGAAAGACATCTCTTAAGTATTTCTTATCAAATACGGTTCTCGTAATAAGCTCTTGCTCATTCTGAGCACGTGAAAGACGCTCCGAAGGAGAATAGGTCTTTCCTTCTGTCACCTCAATCAAATCCTTTGGCAACTCTTCTACAAATTGGGAAGCTAATCTATCTTTGCCATTGGCATCCACCTTTGCGTACGATAGATAGACATTCTCCTTTGCGCGCGTCAGTGCCACATAAAAGAGCCTTCTTTCATCTTCATCCCTCTCACTATCTTCTCCGCTACCAAGAGGTTCTGGCAGATGAAAGCCCCCCACTCCCCTTCTTTTTCCCCAAATTCTATCAGCTACATTGACCACATATACCTGCCTCCATTCCAAACCTTTTGATTTGTGAGCTGTCATTATGGAAACACCCTTAGTCCCAAACGCGCGTCCGGAAAACGAGATTGAACCGCCATGCTTGAGAAGCGTGTCAAGCGAAACAACAAAATCCTTTAAAGTCGCGTCTTTTCTGGATGTAAGAAATACTTTTATTTCATCATATAGCTTTGCGAGCTTCTCCACTTTTTCCAATGACTCACGTTTATTCAATAAATATTCCTGAAATTTAGTCTCTGCCACTATCGCCAAAAAAGAGTCTAAGGCGCTTTCATTATTGGCATGTAGCATCCATTTATTGAATCGCTCCGAAAGGACACGCAGAGCTTCCGGATTAGAAACTTCTGGCAATTGTCCATTTGAAATGACTTCCAATGGCGACAATCTCTTCTCTTTAGCAAAACGATTTATTTTGACTGCATCTACCGGATGAAGTCCGAGGAAGTCTATAAAAAGCGCCGCGCCTAAAAATTCGTCATTTTCTGGATATACTACCGCGCGCAAGAGAAGGATGAGTTTTGCTATATCCGAATCACTAAGCACATTATTGTCGCTAAACTGCGTATACGGCACATTAAACCCTGCCAAAGCTCTGCTCATATGGTTTACTTCTGCATTCGTTCGCACCAATACGACTATCTCTTCTGGAGGAACTCCGCTTTCAATTTCCGTTTTTATTTGCTCAGCCACGCCTTCTCGCTCGTCATCTTCACTTTCGTATAAAACCAAGCTCATTGCCTTCTCTCTAATCTCGTCTTTGTTTGCGGATTGGAGCCTAGGCCTCATCTCAGGATCAGGCGCGTTTTGAGACATTAAAGCATGGCTTGCGTCTAGGATTTTTTGAGTAGAGCGATAATTTTTGTCCAGAAATATCACTACTGCCTCTGGAAACTTCTTCTGAAAGTAGAGAAAGTTTTCAAGAGACGCGCCCTGAAATCTATATATTGCCTGCTTCTCATCGCCCACAATAAAAAGGTTGGGATTGTCATGAAAGCCAGAGAGCAGTTCCAAAACCGCGTTTTGTGAATTATTGGCGTCCTGATGCTCATCCGCGAGAATATAGAGATATTCTTCCTGAAGAGTCCTGAGCAAATCCTCGTTTCCCTTTAGGGCGCTCACAAGCTCCAAGAGCATGTCATCGTAATCATAGAGATTCTTCTCCCGCAAAGCTTTCTCATAATTTGCATACAACCTAGCCAACTCCTTATTCTTTGCATTATTGCGTAGCGTTTCCGCGTAAATGCTTTTAACATTGCCTTTGAATCTCCCTTTTTCATGCTTAAGATCTTCAGCGTTTAAAACTTTCTCTTCTTCACTCTTAAGCAAGACTTCAAAATCAGACGGACTTACTCCATCACGTTTAAGGTCAGATATCGCTCGCAATGCTTTGTTCACATAGAGAGTCGGCTTGCCGTATGGACGGACAATGTCATATTCACCTTCCAGGATTTCTTTTTCAATCAATGCAAATTTTTCGCTGTCACTGGCTACAGAACCACCGATAACCTTAGGAAAATATTCTGGAAATTTGGAAATTATTTCTTGAGCAAAACCATGAAATGTATATATGTGAATCCTGTAGGCCTGAGCTCCAATGTAGCTAACAAGCTTTTTTCTCATTGCATTGACTCCGGACTCCGTGAAAGTCAATGCGAGTATCCCATTGGCAGGAGTGTCGGTCCTAGCTAAAATATTGGCAATACGAAGCGTAAGGATGGATGTTTTGCCTGTGCCCGGACCCGCAATGACCATTACAGGGCCCTCAATCGTGTCCACAGCGCTTTTCTGTTCAGGATTGAGTCCTGAATAGGCCTTCTTAAAAGAATCTTCCATTCGCGAATTTTAGCACAAGACTGACCCCAGTCTTAGGGCTAGTTTTGTGCTTGCATTATTGTAAATACGTGATGTAACTTATTTTAGGATTTCTCTTTTCAAATCTAACGGGGGCAGCATTCCGAATCAGAGAAACAGCACAGCTTATTACCGGTATTCTGTCACAGCGATAGTGTCTAGCGCACCAAGCGAGTTTTCGGACTTGCTTGGTGTTTTGTTTTGACAAAATACGCTTATATGTAAGGATAGTTCCAAACCTGTACATTCGGAGGGGTATGCCCAATATTAATTGGTTTTTGGATTGGCTGACTCTTCTGTCAGCACCTAGCAGTCTCGTACTCTTTTTCCACGCTCGCATTGCGCCAGATGATACAATCTACGAAAAGAGGATTGGCAGAGCGTGGTTGAGCTTGGCAGTATTTGTTCTCCTTGTGATGTCCACATGCCTAAAGATATAACCCCCCACTGCATGTGGGGGGTTATTTGTAATTAGTAGTTTCTCAACCTTGTAATCTTGTCATTCTGTCTTATCTTTTCATGAGCCTTTGCTTCAATCTGTCTGATACGCTCTCTTGTAACGCCAAATACCTTACCTACTTCTTCTAGAGTGTGAGTAATTCCATCTACTAGCCCATGCCTCATCTCAAGAATTTTTCTTTCCTTCGGAGGTAGGTCATTTAGAATTTGTTTCACCTGATCGGCAATAATTCTTCGGGACGATTCCTGATCTGGAGAAAGTATTTTGTCATCCGCAAGAAAGTCTCCGAGCTTTGATTTATCATCTCCATCATCTCCCACTGGAGACTCCAGAGACACAGTTGCTTGGTCAATCTTTTCAATCTGGTAAATCTTATCTACTTCCAGATTCATTTCAGTTGCCACTTCTTCAGGTAGTGGATCACGCCCTAGATCCTGCGTGAGCCTTCTCACAACTTGTTTATATTTGGCAATTGTCTCCACCATGTGTACTGGCACGCGGATTGTACGAGACTGGTCAGCCAGAGCTCTCGTAATTGCCTGTCTTATCCACCATGTGGCATAAGTTGAGAATTTGTATCCTTTAGTCCAGTCAAATTTATCCACGGCTTTGAAGAGACCAAGATTCCCTTCCTGTATTAGATCAAGGAGTGTAAGGTCTGGACTTCTCCCGACGTATTTTTTGGCAATTGAGACCACAAGACGCAGGTTTGCGCGCGCTAGAAGATTTTTTGCTTCTTCATCCCCTGCTTCAATTCTCTTTGCAAGCTCCTTCTCCTGCGCACCAGAGATCAGCGGATACTGTCCGATCTCTTTGAGATACATTTGTATTGAGTCATAGGAAGAATCTCCTTTATTGTATTCGTACTTTCCTCCAGTGGTTTCTTCCTCGTGCGCAAAATCAAGAAGTCCTCCTCCCTCCAAGATGTCAACCCCAGCCGTATGAAGTCTTTCATAAAAACTCTCTAGAAATAAAATATCCTGCTCAATTGTGGGAAACTCCTTTAAAATCTCATCATAAGTGACAAATCCCTTAGTCTTTCCCTTTTCCAAAAGACGGCCAACCTTAGCCTCAATTTCAACAGCCTTTTTTGTGAGTTTTACAACTTTTTCTTTTACTGGCTTACGAGCTTTCTTGGCAATTTTTTTTGCTTTTGTCTTCGTTGCGCGCGCTTTTTTGGGCGACTTTCGCTTCTTCAAAGATTTTTTGATTTTCTTTTTTGTGATTTTCTTTTTTGTCATTTTTTTCTTTGCCATGTTTTTATTCTAATTTAACGCGCGCTTTTTTGATAATTCTGCCAACTGCTCAGTTATCTCCTGGCACCGTTTCAATAATTCCTTCGCTTTTTTATCATCTTTCTTATCCTCTGCCTCCTGCAATTCTTTCATTACAATTACAAAACGTTTCCTCAAGGAATCCTCTTTAAAATTCATTAGGAGTTCCTCAAGCTCTTTTTCTACTCCGTCTTTATTCTCATAGTACTGTTCGGCTTCAAAAATAAGTTCGTTTTTTTGCTCCTCATAGCCCCTCAAAGCTTCCACCATCTCCTTCTCACCAAGTATTGTCAAAATATTCAATCTCAATTTCTCCGTATCAAATAATCTATTTTTCTCTCCCTCCTGCCAGAAAAGAATTCCATACAATCTCCGCTCCAAATGATTTTTGCTTTTACCTTCATAGTGCGTAAATTCTTTATTCTCTTTGGCAGAGATTTCAGTTCGTGCTGTCCTACGAAGATCATCCCAGATGGCTTCCTCCTTTATCCCCGCTTTCTTGGCAATCTGACTGACAAAATGTGATTGCTCAATTGAGCTTTGTAGCTTAGTAACATATGGCAATATCTTTTTTTCAATTTCTTTTATAAGGTTTCTATCTTCAAATCCGGAAGCTAGCAGACGGTCAAGATGGAAATCAATCAGATGTTTGGAATTCTTTATAGAATTCCTGAAAGCATCTAAATCCTTTTTAATAAGCTCTGCTGGATCTTCGCCCTTAGGCAATTCTGCAAGTTTGACCTCCATACCAAGTGATAGGGCCAGAGTAGCGCTTTTAAGCGATGCCTGAAAACCTGCGCTATCCGAGTCAAAGACGAATATTATACGATTGGAAAGACGCTTTAGTCTCTCTAAGTGGGCCTCGGTAAAGGCGGTGCCAGAAGAAGCCACCGCATTGTCAAAACCAGCTTGATGACACATTAGAAGGTCCATCTGACCTTCTACAAGCATAGAATAATCTTTTTTTCTAATGCCGATTTTTGCCTTATCTAAGCCGTATAGCGTCTCAGATTTGACAAAAAGTGGAGTCTCCGGGCTATTAAGATATTTGGGCGCATCTGGCGCCTCATCAAATATTCTTCCGCTAAAAGCCACTGGTCGGCCAGAGACATCAAAAATGGGAAAAATTATGCGGCCGCGGAAGACATCATAATATCCATCTTCGCGTAGAGTATCGCTTCTTTTTATAAGACCCGCTTCAATCATCTTCTTCGCGGACATTCCAAGCGAGATAAAGTGCGAATACAGATTTCTCCATTCATTCTGCGCGTATCCAAGCCTCCAAGTTTTAACCGTCTCCTCTTTTAGGCCTCTGTCCGTAAGATACTCTATCGCTTTTTTATTCTCGTTTAGATTTTCGGTAAAGTAACTCCTGGCTGTTTCTAAGATACTATAGAGCTCATCTCGTTCTCCCCTGTTTTTTGGATCAAATCGTTCAAGCTCTACTCCAGCGCGTTCAGCAAGCATTTTGAGAGCACCGATGAAATCTAGTCCTTCAAACTCTTGTGCAAACGTGAATATGTCTCCCTTAGCTCCACAGCCAAAGCAGTAGTAGCTATTGCGAGATGGCGACACAAAGAAAGACGGGGTCTTCTCGTTATGAAACGGGCAACGAGCCTTGAAATTACTACCAGCTTTTTCAAGCTTAAGATAAGAACCTACGACAGATACAATATCCAGTCGCTCCTTAATCTTATCTACTGAAGAAGATTTCATAGAGAATACGCTTTTTATTAAGCGAATAATCTCACGCTCCTTATGCTACTCCTCCCCCTCTTTGAATATCCTCGATCATCTTTTGTTTCGGACTGCCGGCAAATCCCGTACCTGCTGGAATTATCCTACCGATGATGACATTTTCTTTGAGTCCTACCAGCTTGTCATCCACTCCCCTAATGGCCGCGGCAATAAGCACTCTGGTAGTATGCTGGAAGGAAGCAGCGGAAAGGAAACTCCTTCTTGAAAGCGATACTTCGGTAATTCCCATAAACACATCCTCAACTTTAGCTTCCTCGCCTTTTTTCTCTTTGGCACTAGCGTTTGCCTCCTTAAGTTCAGTCGGCTCAACAAGGTCACCCTTAACAAGAGATGTGTCTCCTGGATCTTTGATTTTCTTTCTGGCGAACATCTGTTTCACTATGACCTCAATGTGTTTTCTAGACACAGTCTCTCCCTGCAATTCATAGGGTTTGGAAATTTCTTTAATTATATAGTTCTGAGCAACTTCCTTTCCTCCATATTTGAAGAGCTCATCAATATCCGCTGATCCATCGGTAAGAAGATCTCCTCTCCTAACACTGTCCCCTGTCTTCACTAGGACCATTCTGGCAGCAGTGACGAGGTATTCTATTTTATCCTTTGTCTTTGACTTCTCATCTGGAAGAATGGCAATGATTTTCTCGCTTCCTTCCTTTTTAATCTCGGTTATAGTTCCATCCACATGAGAAACAACTGCGGGATTTTTAGGTGTGCGGTTTTCAAACACTTCTTCCACACGTGGCAAACCCGAAGTAATATCTCCTCCAACAGAAGCCGTACCTCCAGCGTGGAAAGTTCTCATAGTAAGCTGTGTACCAGGCTCTCCAATAGCTTGAGCGGCAATAGTTCCTACTGCCTCACCAATATCAATAATTTTGTGCTTTCCAAGATCAGCCCCGTAACATTTCACGCAGACTCCAAGTGCAGATTTACATGTCAGTGGTGATCGAACTGATGCTGATGTTACACCCTTTGATTCAACAAGTTGGGAATCTCTTTTAGAGAGCAGATCGCCCTTTTTGAATAGCACTTCTCCCTCCGCGGTCAGTATATCCTCTGATAAGAATCTGCCTCGGATATTTTTAGCAATTGATGTCTCTAGTCCAGCAGAATTAACTGAACTTATGATAATGCTTTCCTTTGTTCCACAATCTTCTTCAGTCACAATAGCGTCTTGAGCCACGTCGAAGAGTCTTCGGGTTAGATACCCTGCTTTTGCGGTGTTAAGAGCCGTATCGGTAAGTCCCTTTCTAGAACCGTGAGTAGTGATGAAGTATTCTAGTGGAGTAAGACCTTCCTTTGAACAAGAAATGATTGGGAATTCAATCGTCTCTCCAGCTGTATTCGTAATAAGACCCTTCATCCCCGCCATCTGAGTAAGCTGAGAGAGTGATCCTCTGGCACCGGACTTAAGCATGTCATACACTGGCCCGTTTTTGTCCAATGATTCAGGAACAAGCTTTTCCACCTCGCCTTTAGCCGCATGCCAAATCTCGGTATGCTTGCGAAGCCTCTCATCCTCAGAAAGAAGTCCTGTGTTAAATTGGTCTGTCACAATGTCAGCTTCTTTCTTTGCTTTCTTTATCACTTCTCCTTTGCCTTCTGGAATCTGAACATCATCAATACCCCAAGTGATACCTGAGTATGTTGTGTACTTGAAACCGAAGGCTTTTATTTTGTCCAAGATTGGGGGAACATTGTTTACTCCGTATTTCTCAATAAGATCATCCACCAAAGCTGCCATTTTCTTTCTGTCAATTTCCTGATTTACAAATGGATAATCAGAAGGCAAAACGCTGTTGAATAGGAGTCTTCCTACGGTGGTCTCAAAAAGCTTTCCGTTAAACTCATTATATTTCTGATTTTCTGTACCCAAAACTTTGATTTGTGCTCTAAATCCGACTTCACCAAAGTCATAGGCTGTGATGGCGCTGTTTGGAGTGTGAAAGATTTTTCCTTCGCCTTTTTCCCCTGCAACTACTTTTGTCATCCAGTAGCATCCCAAAACGATATCAAGCATCTTTGCCACAACAGTAGGCTCACCATTTCCCGGCTTAAGAATATTCTTATCTGATGCCATAATCTCCCTTGCTTCAGCTTGAGCCTCAATAGAAAGAGGAACATGAACAGCCATCTGGTCTCCATCAAAGTCAGCGTTGAATGCGGCGCAAACCAGAGGATGCACTTGAATGGCATTTCCCTCTGTAAGAACTGGTTTAAATGCCTGTATACCCAGACGGTGAAGAGTGGGTGCGCGGTTTAGAAGCACATATTTATTCTTTGTAATTTCTTCAAGAATCGCCCAGACTTCTGGAATACCATCATCAATCAATCTGCTTGCTCCGCGAATGTTGAACGCAAGTTCTTTTTTCAGCAGTTCCGAAATAACAAACGGCTTGAAAAGCTCCAAGGCCATGTGCTTTGGGAGTCCGCATTCATTCATTTTTAGCTCGGGTCCGACGACAATAACGGAGCGTCCGGAATAATCCACACGTTTTCCAAGAAGATTCTGACGGAATATTCCTCTTTTACCTTTTAGGTTATCAGCAAGAGATTTAAGCGGCCTTCTTTGCGCTTGATTTACCCCTGCTGAAATCGCCGAACCATGGCGAATGGAGTTATCAATCAAAGCGTCCACTGCTTCTTGCAAGATTCTCTTCTCGTTTCGCAATATTACATCTGGAGCAAAGATCTCTTTGAGTTTCTTCAGACGATTGTTTCTGTTAATTACACGCCTGTATAGGTCGTTAACATCTGAAGTAGCATAACGTCCGCCATCAAGCGGCACCATGGGTCTTAGGGCTGGAGGAATGACAGGAATCCTCGTCATAAACATCCATTCAGGACGGACTCCGGATTTAATCATTTGCTGAATGAGACTGATTCTCTTGGCAATCTTGGGAGATTCCAATGCGCTCGCCTTTTCATAGCTCACTCTAAGGTCCTCAAGAAGTTTTGCTAAATCAAGTTTTTTAAGAATGTTATAGATTGCTTCAGCTCCAATACCCGCTTCAAAAAGCGTGGAATACTTCATTGAGTAAGCGTGGTACTCAACCTCATCAAGGACTTTCCCTGGAACAATACTCTCAATATCGTGCTTGGTGCTACTTAGAAGTTCTTTTAACGCTTCCTTGGATTTCTCATCCTGCAAATTCTTTACCTTTGATTTAAATTCAGAATCAACATCTTTAAGAATTCTTGCTTTTTCTGATTCAGAAACATTGGTAACAATGTATCCCGCAAAGTAGATTACTTTTTCAAGCTCAGATGAAGGAATGCCCATGATCAGAGCAAGGCGCGATGGCATGGACTTCAGAAACCAAATGTGAGAAACAGGAGACGCGAGCTCAATATGTCCCATTCTCTCTCGGCGAACTATTGAGCGAGTAATCTCCACCCCGCATTTTTCACACACAATTCCCTTGTATCTAATTCCTCTGTATTTTCCGCAATAACACTCGTAATCTTTGTCAGGACCGAATATCTTCTCGTCAAAGAGACCGTTTCTTTCACTTCTTTGTGTTCGATAGTTGATAGTCTCTGGCTTGGTGATTTCACCAAATGACCATTCTTTTATCCTCTCAGGTGAAGCGAGGCGAAGGCTCAATATGTCAAACTGTTTTTTCTCTGCAAATTTTGGTTTCATGTTAGTTTAACTTATGAGTTTTATTGTTCATCTTCGCTCTCTTCTTCATTCGACCCGTCCATATATCCCATATCCACATCAAGTGAAAGTCCGCGTAGATTGTTTAACAAAACGTTAAATGAAGCCGGGGCATGCATTTCTCCAATTTTTTCTCCCTTCACAATCGCGTCAAATGCGGCGGAGCGTCCGACAATATCGTCAGACTTGATTGTGAGCATTTCTCGCAGTGTATGCGCTACACCGTGACCGAGAAGCGCCCATACTTCCATCTCTCCAAACCTCTGTCCTCCACCCTGGGCTTTTCCGCCAAGAGGCTGCTGAGTAATGAGAGAGTATGGACCGATTGATCGCATGTGGATTTTATCTTCCACCATGTGATGGAGCTTCAAGATATACATATATCCGACAGCAACCCTCTGGTCAAAAGCCATTCCTGTTCTTCCGTCAAAGAGAATCATTTTGCCGTCTGATGCAAACCCAGCTTTCTGCAATTCTTCTTTTATCTCAGTGTCCGTTGCCCCAGCAAATGGAGGAACGATGGCCTGATAGCCAAGAGTGCTTGCCGCAAGCCCAAGGTGAAGCTCCAAAATCTGTCCGAGGTTCATACGACTAGGCACACCAAGAGGAGTGAGAATCAAATCTATTGGAGTGCCATCTGCCATATATGGCATATCTTCCACTGGAAGAACTTTAGAGATGACCCCTTTGTTTCCGTGTCGCCCTGCCAATTTATCTCCAACCTGAAGATGACGAAGCTGAGCTACCTCAATATGAATCCTCTTTATAATTCCGCTTTCAAGCTTGTCTCCTTTCTCTCGAGAGAATACTTGGACGTTTACAATTCGTCCTCGCTTTCCTCCTTCCATTCTCTTGGAAGTATCTTTGACATCGCGCGCCTTCTCACCGAATAGCGAGCGAAGAAGTCTTTCTTCTGGTGTAAGCTGAGTTTCACCCTTGGGAGTAATCTTTCCCACTAATATGTCTCCTGATCTGACCTCAGCGCCGACTCGAATAATCCCATCCTCTGCTAGATTTTTGAGCTTTGCCTCTCCAACATTTGGAATATCACAGGTAGTAACCTCGGGACCGAGTTTTGTATCACGTACATTCACCACAAACTCTTCTAGGTGAATTGATGTAAACTTGCTTTCTCTCACAAGTCTCTCTGACACGATAATAGCGTCTTCGTAGTTTGATCCAGACCAAGACATGAAGGCAATGAGTACGTTATGTCCCAGCGCCATCTCTCCGTGGTCAGATGAAGATGTGTCAGCGAGTACTTCTCCCCTTTTTACTTTTTGGCCATGCTCAACAGATGGTCTCTGATGAAACACCGTAAATCCGTTCGTTCTGGAAAAATTGATGAGTTTGTACTCCTTCTCCTTTCCTTTGTCACTCTTAACTTTTATTTTCTTTCCATCTACATATGTAACTGTTCCCGACTCTTCTGCAATTAGAAGTCTTCCGGTGTCACGCACCGCCTCTCCCTCTATTCCCGTAGCTACAAATGGAGCTTCTGGCACGATTGATGGTGTTGCCTGCCTTTGCATGTTTGATCCCATCAGTGCTCTGTTTGCGTCATCGTGGTTAATGAATGGAATCATAGAAGTAGCAATGGAGAAGGATTGGTTCGTGGCTACATCCATATAGTGCACCTCGTCTTTAGCAACAGAGATAGGCTTGCCTTGATGTCTAACCTCAACTTCAGAAACGAGAATCTTTCCGTTATCATCAAATGGGGTTGCCGCGTGAGCAATGTTGAATTTCTCTTCCTCAAGAGCGTTTAAAAACTCCACTTCCCCCGTTACTCTACCGTCTTTTACCTTTACATAAGGAGCTTCAATCATTCCAAACTCATTTACACGAGCGTACGTGGCTAAACGCAAGATAAGACCGATGTTTGGACCTTCTGGAGTCTGGATTGGACAGAGCCTTCCATAGTGAGATGGGTGCACGTCACGCACTTCAAAGCCAGCGCGAGCTCTGTTTAGACCTCCCTGACCAAGAGCCGAGAGAGTGCGCAAGTGCTCAATTTCCTGAAGAGCGTTTTCCTGCGCCATGAACTGTGATAGCTGGTTTGTGGTGAAGAACTCTTTAATTCTCGCTTGAAGCGGCTTTGGAGAAATAAAATTCACTGGAAGTGTCACATCTGTATCAACAGTGGACATTCTGTTTTGAATATTCCTCTTGATTTGAGACATTCCCACGCGAATCTTTTGCTGGAACATTTCTCCAACATATCGCACACGCCTGCTTCCAAGATGGTCAATGTCGTCATCCTTTGCATCCGGTGTGTTGTTGAGAGTAATCACATAATCAACAATAGTGGCAATATCATCAAGATTAAGTGTCCTTCTTTCAATTTCCTTATCAGACATGCTCTTTTCAAAGCGATTGTTGAAACGAAATCGTCCAACCTTGTGCAGGTCATATCTGTCAGTACCAAAAATTGAGTTGAAAAATTCTTTGGCATTCTCTGCGGTAGCTAGGTCGCCATCTCGGAGTCTCTTGTGAATTTCTATAAATGCCTCGTCCTGCGTCTTGGCATGGTCTTTTGCAATTGTCTTGTCCAAGTGAGCCTTTGAAAAATCATTTTTCTTAAGAAGCTCATAGATATCCTTGTCAGTCTTTGCTCCAAGGGCCCGTAGAAGCACAGATACCGGGAATTTTCTCTTCTTATCAATACGCACATAGAGAACCCCTTCAATATCTGTCTCAAACTCAATCCAAGCGCCGCGGGAAGGAATAATCTTGGCGCCGAAAAGCTGCTTTCCTCTTATACTCTGCGAGGTGAAGAAGACTCCGAATGAGCGGGAGAGCTGTGGCACGACCACTCTTTCAATGCCGGAGATGATGAAAGTTCCGTGCGGAGTCATTAAAGGAAAATCCGCCATGAAGATTTCCTGTTCTTTCTCTGTGTTCTGGATATGGTTCTTCAACCTTACCTTCACCTTGAGTGGCGCTTCGTAGGAGAGTTTATTATCTTTTGCATAATACTCATCGTACTTGGGTTCTGCCAGTTCAAAACCGGCAAAGTCCAATGTGAATTTCTTTTCAGAAAAATCCTTTATGGAAGAATATTCTTGAAAGACTTCTTTGAGTCCTTCTTTGACGAGCCATTTAAAAGATTCAATCTGTGCTTCTACAAGATTGGGAATCTCCGTCATCGGCTTCCTAAATTTGCTGAAATACTTTTTCTCTCGCTTTGCTGTTTTTGTTGCCATAAAAATACAAAAGAAAACTCCCCTTCGTTAAAGGGTCTTATAATAAATTATTAAATTATGAGGATGTAGGTCGCAAGACTTACCTATGATTAACCCCGCAACACGTTAATCTTCGTCTTCTCGTCGTAACTCAATCTTGCCGAAGTGGGGGTTAGTATATATGAACCATTTTTCCTGTCAACCCCGTTAGAGAACCTCTGGGGATAATGTAAAGTCGGGCCTACTTACCTTATCTAAAGTGGCAAAATAGTCTTAACAAGTCCTCTCTAATGGGGTCAATACCTTATCCACAGTAATCACTTCCCCTTTTTCCACTCCTCTATTTTTGCCTGGTGACCTGACAGAAGCACCTTTGGCACTCTGTATTTTTTGCCCTTATAAGCGAAGATTTCAGGTCTAGTGTAAACATCATGTGAGCTTATTCTCTTCTCCTCCACAGATTCAAAAGTCCCTAACACTCCCTCCACTTGTCTAGATACAGCATCCATTACTATCATTGCTGGAAGCTCCCCTCCCGTAAGTACAAACTGTCCTACTGATATCTCGTTTACCTTGTAGACTTTTTTTACTCTTGCGTCTATTCCTTCATAGCGACCACACACGATTATAATATTCGAATATTTTTTCGCGGTTTTGATTGCAAAATCGTTAGTAAATTGCTTGCCTCCCGGAGTTAGCCAGACTATTAGAGCTTTTTGCTTTGATACTTTGAGAGCTCTTTCAATAGCCTTAATAACAGGCTCTGCCTGAATCACCATCCCCGGCCCCCCACCATAAGGCTTCCTATCCACCCTAGCCCCCTTCTCCAACGAGTAATCGCGGGGATTGTAGAATTTGACCTTAATCTTTTTATCCTCAATGGCGTGCTTCAAAATACTCTCGCCCAAATACGATTTAAAAGCTCCAGGAAATAATGTGATGATATGGAAAGTCATTTGGATTGGCTTATAGCTACTAGCTTGTAGCTTTTAGTACTTAAATGCAACAAAAAAATACTGCTTACTGATATACAAAAACCCCGAACTACGGGGTCTTTGTATTTCCTAAAAGCTAACAGCAATAAGCTAAAAGCTACAATTTAAGGTCTTCCATTGCCTGATCAAAGTCTTTTACCACTTGAGTATTCACCTTACCCCCCTCTGGCTCATTAATCTTCAAGTTCACTCTCGCATTATTCTTCATACCCACGACTCGAAGGAGAGTGCGGATGGCCTTGGCAGTATTGCCCTGTCGGCCAATGATCTTACCCATATCCGCAGGATTCACATCTAGAGAAATGAGCACTCCCATCTCATCCACTGTCCTATTTATCTTTACATCATTCGGATTATCTACCAGCGCTTTCACCACCATTTCCAAAAATTGTACGTCTCTTTCCATGTTCTGATATTTCCTAACTTCTAATACGGCAGTTCTGACTATGATACTGTCCAATCAAATTTTATCACAAACCTGCAAATTGAGAACTATGCGGCAGGCACCTCGGGCTTCGCCTCTTCCGCTGGAGTCTCTGAAGGTGCTTCGGCAACAGCCTCCTCTTTCGGAGCCTCTGCTTCTGGAGCGGTAGTCTCTGCTTTCACTTGCGGCACTGCTTCAACAGCAGGAGCACTTGTTTCTTGCCCGCCTGAATTCTCTTGAGAATTCTCGGCGGGTTTCTTTATAGGAGATTTCTTAGGAAGCACGTTTACTTTCTTCCCCTCAATAATCTTGTGAGTAACAAGTAGATTGTGAAGGGTGTCTGAGAGCTTGGCGCCTTTGCCCATCCACTCCTTTATCCTCTCGCCTTGAAATACCTCTGTAGTCTTACGAGGGTCAAATGAGCCAAGCACTTCCAAGTACTTTCCGCTCTTTGTGCTATTTTTTGAGTCAGTCAAAACAACACGAAACGTTGGCTCGTGCTTTCTTCCTACCCTCTGAAGTCTGATTTTCAACATGGACGCTATAGTAACATAACTCAAAGCCTGGTCAAGGTAAATTTGGAAATGAACTTCAAATCTGCTATATTGTCTGGAAATAAGTCTTAATGGGCGAACATACTACATATACAGGGACTATTTCTGTCAGCGCACGAGGAGTGGGTTATTTTACTATTCCAGAATTTGAGGAGGACATTGAGATACAAACTCCCTTTCTGAGAACAGCCCTGCATAATGATGAGGTAGAAGTTGCCTTACTGGCAGAAAAGCAGGGCGAGAGACGACAAGGTGAAGTCATCAAAATTATAAAAAGGGCCAAGGAGCAATTCGTCGGAACTCTTGAAAGCAACAATGGGAATGACTTTTTCTTTCTAAAGCCAGATGACAGAAGAATGTATCGCGATCTATTCATTCACAGCTCAAAAGCGATGCGGGCAAAAAGTGGTGACAAAGTTCTGGCCAAAATCACAGGCTGGAAGGACCCCATGAAGAGCCCTGAAGGTCAGGTACTAAGAGTATTGGGAAGGAAAGGTATTCACGAAGTGGAAATGCAGGCTATCGTGCTAGAGAAAGGATTTGACACTAAGTTTCCTCCTGAAGTAGAGAGTGAGGCGCAAAAAGTCAAAGACGAGCAATTAAGTAAAAAAGAAGCCGAGATTGCCAAGAGAAGAGACTTCCGTCAAACACTTACATTTACAATTGACCCTATAGACGCAAAAGATTTTGACGATGCCATATCATTTAAGGACTTGGGTAATAGGAAATATGAAATCGGCATTCATATTGCGGATGTTTCCCACTTCGTCACAGAAGGCACAGAACTGGATAAGGAAGCTCGTAAGCGTGGTACATCGGTCTATCTTGTGGACAGGACCATCCCCATGCTTCCAGAAATCCTCTCCAATGACCTCTGTAGCTTAAACGCCAATGAAGACAAATTTACATTCTCTGCGGTATTCACAATGGATGATGGAGGAAAAGTCAGTGACAAATGGTTTGGAAAGACTGTAATACACTCCGACAAGCGGTTTACATACGAGGAAGCACAAGATATTTTGGATAAAAAGACGGGTTTACACTTCAATGAATTAGATACCCTAAACAAGATCGCTAAAGTTCTTCAAAAAAAGAAATTTGAAAATGGAGCAATAGAATTTGAAACTGATGAGATAAAGTTTGAGCTAGACCCAGACGGCAAGCCCATAAGAGTCTTTCGTAAAGTTCGTAAAGATATACATAAGCTTGTGGAAGAATTTATGCTCCTCGCAAATCAAGAAGTGGCTACTTACATGAATAAAGAAACTGGGGCAAAAGAGCTTAAGACTCCGTTTATTTACCGAATCCACGATGTCCCAGACAAAGACAAAATAGCCAACCTCAAGATTTTTCTAAAGTCTCTTGGATACGACTTGAAGTCATCCCACGGGGAAATTACGGCAACAGAAATCAATAGACTCCTCAAGGAGGTAACGGGCAAGCCTGAGGAATCTTTAGTGAAAACAGCCACAATTCGCGCCATGTCAAAAGCGATTTACTCCACAAAAAATATCGGACACTTCGGACTTGGATTTGAATTCTATACTCATTTCACCTCCCCTATTCGCCGATATCCAGACATGCTCGTGCACAGACTTCTTTTCCGTCTCCTCTCAAAAGGCAAAGTGGGTCAAGACGAGCTTGTAAATCTTGAGCGTCTTGCGGAAAACACAACAGATAAGGAGATTTCGGCGGCAGAAGCTGAAAGATCTTCAATCAAGTACAAGCAAGTGGAATATATGCTGGACAAAGTCGGTCAAGAATTCAACGCTACAATTTCCGGAGTCTCAGAATGGGGTATATATGTAGAGGAAGATAGCATAAAGGCTGAAGGAATGGTGCGAATGCGAGATATGACTGATGATTTCTATTCACTGGATGAGAAAAATTATTGCATCGTTGGGAAAGACACAAAGAAAAAGTACACTCTGGGAGATAGAGTAAATGTGAAGCTCAAAAGCGCCGATTTGGATAAGAAAACTTTAGATTTTATCCTCATCTAAAACGAACTATTTAGCGACTGACACGGCCTCCTCAAACTGTATTGAAAGAACCTTTGATACCCCGCCCCCGCCCATTGTAACTCCATAAATTATGCCCGCTCGGGACATTGTCTCTCTGTTGTGAGTAATCAAAATAAGTTGAGATTGTTTTGCTAGATTTTCTATCATATCCCCGTATTTGCGAGAATTGGCTTCATCAAGCGCCGCATCTGTCTCGTCTAAAATAATAAATGGTGGTGGGTTTACCTGCGACATAGCAAATAGAAGCGCGATGGAGGTAAGTGCTCTTTCCCCGCCTGAAAGCATCATTAGGCCTTTTATCTTTTTGCGAGGAAGATTCACTTCAATCTCAATACCCTCTTTATCCGCCAAACTTTCTTCCAAAGTTTCGGCGGACCCCTCCAGCATTTCCTCATCCATTTCCAAATCTGTATCGCTCTTTATTTTCACTTTTTCTCTTACGACCTTGAGCCCAGCAGTTCCACCTCCAAACATTAGAGCGAAATATTTCTGGAATTCTTCGTTTATTTTATTGATTCCCTCCTTAAATTCTATATCAAGCTTTTCACCAAGCTCAGCAATAAGCTCTCGGAGAGACTCTGCTGATTTTGTAAGGTCCTCTAGCTCTCGAGCCAAGAAAGTATCCCTTTCGCTTGTCTCTTGATACTCCTTCATGGTTTCATCAGAGCCACCAAGACCGGAATCTTCCAAACGTATTTTTATTTTCTGCAATTCTCTCCGCCTTTCATCTTGTATGGACCTCTCTTCCAGACCTTCTTCTAAAACTAGTGACGCATAATCCAGAACTTCTCTTCCCCCGAGCATGGCGCACTCTTCTCTTTCACGATTAAAGTCTGCTTCTACTAAGGCTAAGGTATTTAACTTTTCCTTCTCTTGAGCAAGCTCTATCACTACAGTATTCTCCTCCGACATTATTCTAAAAAGAGATTTCTCGGCATCACGGCTCGTATCTTTCTCTTTCTCTATAGCGCTCTGAATTTTCTGATATTCCTTCTGAAGTGACTCTTCTCGCCCTTTAGCTAAAGCAAGTTTCCCATCTATTTCCTTCCTCTTAGCTCCGAGCTCCGCAAGAGCTTCTTCCGACTCTTTTATAACCTTATCATCCGCTTTTTCCCTATGAGACTTTATGAAATCAGAAAATATCTGCCGGATTTCCTCCGCGATTTTTTTAATTATTGACACTTCCCCTTGAGCCAAAATAGCCGAGACTTTCTCTTTAATATTGCTTGCAAATGACTCCACGTCCACAAGAAGCACTGTCTTCCCGGCAGCACTCGCAACAATCTCTTTCTGCTTTTTCAAGATTCTCTCTTCAGAATCAATCTGACCTTGTATTCTGCCAAGCTCTTGAATAAGAGAATCACGCTCGGACCTAGCTCCCTGGATTTTACGCTCAAGCTCTATCACCTCTTCCCGTTTGGCGTCTTTATCTTTAGAGTCTTCTAGAACTTTTCTAGCTTGAGCAAGCTCTCCCTCAAGCTCTTTTTTCTTTTTTTCTAATGGCGCAATTTTTCCCTCAATGTTTTTTCTGTTTGCTTTTACATAAATATCTTCGCGCTTAAGGTAATGCTTTGCGAGAGTTACAAGTGTGTTTTTTAGCTCTACCGCTTTTTCCATTTTCTCCACTTGCTTCTTGAGGAATCTCAAATGCGGCGCAATCTCTCTGCGTAGTGATTCCACAGAAGCAATATTTTCTACCGTCTTTTCCAGCTTTCTTTCGCTCTCCGCTCTTTTGTATTGATATATTTTAAGTCCAAGCGCGTCCTCTAGCATTGCCCTACGTTCTCGCATATTTGAATTTAGAATTCTGTCTGCCTCACCTTGAGAAATAATATGATGCCCAGAGGAGCCAATATGCGCTGAAGCGAGGAGCTCAATGACATCCTTAAGTCTCACCGCAGAGCCATTAATAAGATACTCATTCACACCATCACGATGCACCACTCTCTCAATCGCAACTTCAGGAAAATCAATATTTAAAAATTTTTTTGTATTATCAAAAACAAGTTTCGCTGATGCCCTGTTTGCCCGAGCGCTATCTCCCGCTCCATTGAAAATGAGATCTTCACCTTTCTTACCGCGTAAGGATTTAATAGACTGCTCCCCCAATACAAAACGAAAAGCCTCGGCAACATTTGATTTGCCTGATCCATTTGGCCCCACTATTGCGGATATGGGAGAGCTAAATTCAAGCGTGCTTTTCTTTGCAAAGGACTTGAATCCTGAAAGTTCTATGCTTTTGAGGAGCATGGGCAAATTAGTTTAATAAGCTGAATAAGTTTAATTCAGTGGCTAATTTTAACACTTTTTTTTCTAAAACCTAACACCTAAAACCTCCTTTAACTGGGCCACTTCTAACTATTGACTTCTATAGACTTATTGTGATATAATGGTAGCGGAATACAAGATTAAACCTTCCAAACAAGGAACCCCCCTATGTCCCGTTTCGAACGAGTAAGACTGTTCGTTCTAGGCATCATCCTTTTCCTGTTCGCAGCTTGGGAGCGGACTCATCACTCCCATGTTGGTACAGCGTGGATCGTAGGCGGAACTTTAGCACTCGGAATTGGCGCTATAACCCTTGCCTACTGGTGGCCATCGGAAAGGGAAATTGCAGAACGATCCAGTTCCAACAGTGCTTGAAGGGGGCCGAGCGCGCGTTCAGTAGGACGCGCGCTTTCTCTATTCCCATCCCTTAGCCTCAAGCGCCTTTCTAGCCGCATCTTGCTCAGCATCTTGCTTAGAATCCCCTCTTCCTTCCGCGATAAGATCATTTTTTATATAAACTCCAACCGTAAAATGCTTATCATGGTCCGGCCCTTCTTCTTTTAGAGTCTTATATGCAGGAGTAGCGCCATCATGCTCTTGAGCCTGCTCTTGAAAAAGACTTTTAGCATCAATCCAGCTTTCTTCTTCAATCACCTTATCAATAAGCGGAGTTATATGTGTGTATATAAAATCCTTGGCTTTTTCATACCCCCTATCAAGATAGATAGCCCCAATAAGAGACTCCATAGTATTCGCCAAAATATATTGTCGCGCCCTGCCCGTATCTTTTGCTTCACCACGAGAAAGCAGAAGAAAGTCGTTAATACCTAGATTATTCCCCACTTGATAGAGGGTATTTGCATTCACAAGTGCAGAGCGAAGTGATGTCATCTCTCCCTCATTTTTCTCGGGATATTTTGTATATAAATAATCAGTAATCACAAGCTCAAGCACTGCATCACCAAGAAACTCCAGCCTTTCATTGTGTCCCAAAGGAAATCCCCTATTTTCATTTAAATATGAACGATGAACAAAAGCTTGCTTAAGCAAGTCTTTATTTTCAAACACGACACCTGCGCGTTCCTCAAGTTGTGACCAATCAGCTGACATTTTATTTTTTAGTAGAAAGTATCTTTAGCCCCTTTGTTATTAGCGGAAGAATATCATCATAGAAATTGAGCAGAGCGAGCTCCTCTGCCGGAAACCATCTTGCATCGGTCAATCCTCCAGAGACCTCAAGAGTGATGGGAGTAAACTCTGACTTTGCTAAAAAGTAGTGCACCCTTTTCCTAATCTTGCCTTTCTCCGGATGATAGGCGGTATATTCATTCGTTCCCAAGTCATCTTCTATCTCCACATCAAGTCCTATTTCTTCTTTTATTTCTCTTTTTGTACCATCTTTCACGTCCTCTCCATCCTCAAGCTTGCCCTTGGAGAGGGTCCAATGGCCGAATACATCATGCACTAGCGCCACATAGAGTATCCCATTGTCCCTCCCGTATACTATGGCTCCACCAAGTTGCTCCAGCGGCAACTCGCTGTCAGGGACGTTATTTGAAAATTTCTTTTTTGGACTCTGCTCGTCTTTGCCCGGCTCGCCCATCTCTTTGTACACTGCTCCGAGCACTCCATTTACGAACTTTCCAGACGTATCACCGCCAAAAGTCTTGGCAAGCTCAATGGCCTCGTTTATCGCCACCTTAGGAGGCACTTCCGCGTGGTTAGCAAAAAGAAGTTCGTATAGACCTATACGCAGGATATTCCTATCAATTGTTGAAATTTTCTCTAGTGGCCAATCCGGAGCAGCTTTGGTAATGACAGAATCCAAATCTTTTCTCTTGTTCATAACACCAGAAAGAAGTTCGTCCATAAAGGAAGTGTCAGCTATGCCGGGAGCAAATTCTCCGGCATTTCGGGATAGAATATCTCTAGCTTCCTTACTAGCTTTCTTAGCAAAGTCCCACTCAAAGAGGGACTGCATTACGATTGATCTTGCCAGATGCCTATTTGCCATGATTTGAAAGGTACAAAATTTTTAGAACTACACCCTCCTTTTCACTCCTACTTAGCTCCCGCCTTCTCCTTCTCTTTCCTCTTCTGGGCTTTCTTTGCGGCTCTCCCTATAACATCTACCGCGTCCCTGCCCTTGTATTTGCCGCATGTCTGGCAAACCGTGTGTTTAGGACGCTTAGCGCCGCAATTGCCGCATACAGCCAAAGAACGGCTCGTGAGAGCGTGATGTGATCTTCGGTTCGCTGTATGCGAACGGGTATGACGCATTCGTACAACCATAGAATATGAGTATATCTTTTTAGGTTAAATTTGCAAATTAGAAATGTATGTATGTTTTCCTGTGCAAAATGCAGACTCCATGCTTTCTAATGAGCTTCCTGTGAAGGGTTGTGCCATAACCTTTGTGAACATTGAAGCAGTATTTGGGATATTTCTTTGAGAAAGCAATCATCTTCCTATCTCTAAAAACTTTTGCAACGATAGATGCCAGAGCAATAACTGGAATCTTCTCATCTCCCTTGATAATTGTCTTCTGCTTAAATCTATCTGGAGCACGAAGTCCTCCGTCTAAAAAAACCCTCATTTCAGCGTGTTTTTTTCCAAATCCTTCTAAACAAATTTTTACAGATTCTTTAAGCGCCCACGACATTCCGAGTGAATCTAATTTTTGAGCGGAGATAAAAACATGTTTATAAGAGAGATTGCCATCTTTCTTCCATGTCTTAATTTTTTTAAACCACTCCTCTCTGGCTTTATAAGAGAGCTTTTTTGAATCCTTTAGCCCGTGCAAAGGTAGCTTCTCGCCTGCCTTTATGACAACTACAGCCATAGAAAGCGGACCGGCAAGAGGGCCTCTACCAGCCTCGTCTATACCCGCAATATGTGAGTTTTTCCACCTAGCCATGTTTCATACATCATATCCCGACATACTAGATTGCAGAAGTGAAGACGGGATTGATTAAGCGAGCGTAGTATAATCTCTGCATTATGTCGTTTAGCCACTTACACGTTCACTCCCACTACAGCTTGCTTAATGCCCTGCCTAAGATTCCCGACCTAATTGAAGCGGCAAGAAAGGATGGGATGTCGGCACTGGCTCTCACTGACAATGGCAACTTATATGGAGCAATTGAATTTTATAAAGATTGTCAAAAAGCCGGAATAAAGCCAATCATCGGAGTTGACGCGTACGTAGCTCAAAGAGGGCGCGCGGATAAGCAAGCAGGCGTAGATAACAACAGATACAGGCTTGTGCTTCTTGCTAAAAACGAAGTCGGATACAAAAATTTAATTAAGATAGTTACCATCTCTCATTTTGAAGGCTTTTACTACAAACCGCGAATTGACAAAGAACTCATTGAGAGATTCCATGAAGGGCTTATAGCTATTTCTTCGTCATTTGCAGGAGAAATTGCCCGAACTCTGCTCGGATCGGAGAGCGCAAAAGCGGAAGAAGCGGCTCTTTGGTACAAACAAGTTTTTGGTGACGATTTATATATTGAAATTTCAATTCATCCGGAAATCACCGGGCACAACGAACGAATGCAGGCGCTTTCACGGTTTGCGAGAGAGAATAACATCAAGACCGTGGCGGCACATGATGTTTATTATATTAGTCCTGAAGACAAGCCCGCAAGAGACACTCTCCTTTCTGTTCAAACAAACCCCGAGAGAGACAGAGGTGGGTGGAATGACGGAGAAGAAGATTTTTCTTTCATAAACCAAGCGAAGGCGAATGAATACTTCAAAGAATTTCCTGAAGCGTTGGAAAACGTGCAAGAAGTCGTGGATAAATGCAATCTGACATTAAGTCTTGGCTCGTGGGTATTTCCCGATTTTAAAATACCAGCAGGCACAACTCACGATGAAGAACTCAAAAGAGTGGTATATGAAGGACTTTCAAAAAGAGGGCTTAAGAAGACAAAAGAGGTTGAAGAGCGTATTGAATATGAGCTTAAGATTATTAAAAACAAAGGATATTCCCCCTACTTTTTGGTGATGGCGGACCTTATTAGATATGCCAGAGAAAACAAAATCCTTACAAATACTAGAGGATCCGTGGCGGGCTCCATAGTGTCTTACCTGACCTTCATAACCACCGTTGACCCGATTGACTACAAACTCCCATTTGAGAGATTCCTGAACCCAGAAAGGCCGAGCGCGCCAGATATTGACTTAGACATTGCTGACAACAGGCGTGATGAAATGATTGACTATGCGCGGAAAAAATATGGCGAGGACAAAGTTGCTCAAATTGGAACATTTGGGACGATGCTTGCTCGCGGGGTTGTGCGAGACGTTGCCAGAGCGCTCGGATACCCCTATGCACTCGGAGACAGGATTGCCAAACTCATTCCATTTGGTTCGCAAGGCTTCCCCATGTCTATAGATCGCGCGTTTGAGCTGGTATCAGAACTCAAGGAGATGTACAGCGCAGATTCCGATGTCAGAAAGATTATTGATCTAGGAAAAAAGATTGAAGGTTGCGCCCGGCACATCTCCGTGCACGCTGCCGGAGTGGTGATATCACCCGAGCCTCTCACAAACTATGTACCGCTTCAGTTTGACCCGAAAGGTGAAGGAAAAATAATCACTCAATACGATATGTATGCGATTGAAGATGCGGGTCTGCTCAAATTTGATTTCCTCGGCATAAAAAATTTGGCCATTATCGCAGACACTCTTCACAGAGTGGAAGCTATTGAAAACAAAATTATTGATATTGACAACATTCCTCTTGATGACAAAAGCACCTTTAAGCTTCTTGCCCGAGGCGAGACTGAAGGCCTCTTTCAGCTCAATGGCGACGGAATGACTAAATTTCTGGTAGATCTCAAGCCCACTTCTATCCACGACATTAATGCCATGGTGGCTCTCTACCGTCCGGGACCGATGGAAGTGATTCCAGAATATATAAAGAGAAAAAATAATCCAAAACTAATTTCCTACATTGATCCACGAATGGAAAAATTTCTGAAGGAATCATACGGCCTCATCGTCTATCAGGATGACCTCTTGTTCTCTGCCATAGAGCTTGCAGGATACAGCTGGCTTGAAGCAGACAAATTCAGAAAGGCTGTTGGAAAAAAGATTCCAGCGGAAATGGCCGCTCAGAAGGAAAAATTCATTGAAGGTGTGGTAAAAAACGGACAGACAAAGAAATTTGCCGAAGATTTGTGGCGACTCTTTGAGCCGTTCCAAGCATACGGTTTCAACAAAGCCCATGCCGCAAGCTACGGCCGTGTGGCCTACCAAACTGCCTACTTGAAGGCCAACTTCCCTGCAATATACATGTCTGCCGTGATGACTGCCGAGTCCGGGAATATTGAAAAAATTGGGGAAATGGTGGTGGAATGCAAGCGTATGGGTATTCCCGTGCTTCCTCCGTCTGTAAATGAAAGTTACCAGGGATTTTCGGTAGTAAGAAAGCAAGGTGAGCCAGACACAATCCGCTTTGGATTGACGACTGTAAAAAATTTCGGAGAAGGAATCGCCAATTCAATTGTGAAGGAGCGCAAAACAAATGGAAAATTCAAATCACTCGCTGATTTTATAGACAGGATCAAAGACAGAAATCTCAACAAGAAATCTCTTGAAGCTTTGATCAAGTGTGGGGCGTTAGACGAATTCGGCGAGAGAGGCGTCATGATGGCAAATATAGACCTTTTGCTTGAATACCATAAGGAGAGAATGAAGGACGCAAGCAATCAAGACTCTCTATTCACTTCCGCTCTGGGAACACAAGTGCCTTCCCTCTCACTTCCACCGGCCCCAGAAGCCACAATGGAAGAAAAACTTCTCTGGGAAAAGGAACTTCTTGGTCTATTTATTTCTGGCCATCCTCTTGATAAACACAAAGAAAAGCTAGAAAAATTGGATTTGAGCATTGCAAAAATCAAATCTGGATCATCCAAAAAGAGCGACGTGATGGTGGTTGGAATTGTGGACGCTGTAAGAGAAGTGATTACAAAAAACAATGAGCCAATGCTTTTCATCACAGTTTCCGACTACACTGGCAGTATTGAAAGCGTGGTATTCCCCAGCACTTATCAGAAACTCAAAGACATCCTCAAACTGGACGCATGTGTGGCTATAGTTGGCAAGCTTTCCAAGAGAAATGACGAAATCTCCTTAATAGCAGAAAAGGCTAAGCTCTGCTAAATGTGAATTGACACTATAGCCAGCGCAATATAGGATTAAATTGACAAGAAGATTGCTGTGGCGACCAACCACAGTCCCGAAACGGAGCGAGAGCCTAATTCTTGGATTAAATGAGTGCCCTGAGCGTAGTCGAAGGGAAACTAGGTGGAACCGCGATAATTCGCCCTAGTAAATTCGCAACTTTGATTGCGCATTTACTAGGGCGTTTTAAATTAAAACTATGGCAGACGACAGAGATCATAAAAAACTTGGAAAGGAGCTTGAGATATTCACCTTTTCAGATACAGTGGGCAAAGGTCTGCCTCTTTGGTTGCCTAAAGGTGCAACTATAAGACGGGAACTGGAACGCTTCATTGTCGATGAAGAAATTCGACGAGGTTACCTTCATGTACGAACTCCAGACATTGCCAAGTTGGAACTCTATAAAAAGTCAGGTCACTATCCATACTACAAAGATAGTATGTATGCACCGATTGTAATTGACGATGAGGAGTTTATGCTTCGTCCCATGACCTGCCCTCATCATTTTGAGCTTTATCTTTCAAAACCAAGAAGCTACAGGGATTTACCTATGCGTATTGCTGAGCTTGCCCAGCTCTACCGCTACGAACAATCAGGAGAGCTGATGGGGCTTCAAAGGGTGAGAGCGTTTTGTCTTTCTGATGCGCACATAATTTGTGTAGACGAAGCGCAAGCAGTAGAGGAAATGGGAAAAGCTCTTGATTTGATTGAGTATGTAAATAAAGTTTTTCACCTTGAATACGGGAAGGACTTTAGATACCGACTTTCTCTTGGAGATAGGAACAATACTGAAAAATATTTTAAAGATGATGCTGGATGGGACAAAGCAGAAAAACTCCTGCGTGAACTCATGGAAAAACGCAAAGCAGAGTTTGAAGAGGCAAAGGATGAGGCCGCATTCTATGGCCCAAAGATTGATGTGCAGATGAAAAATGTGAATGGAAAGGAGGACACGGCTTTTACAGTGCAATACGACCTTTCTTCATCACATCGATTTGATCTTAACTACACAGGAGAAGACGGAAAGGCCCACAAGGCTTTTGTGGTGCATCGTTCATCAATTGGTGCAATAGAGCGCATTGTTGCATTTCTCATTGAAAAATATGCAGGAGCATTCCCCCTTTGGCTCTCCCCTGTTCAGGCAAAGATACTGCCAATTGGCGAAGCGCACTTAGACTTTGCCAAAAAAATATTTGAAAATCTCAAGGAAAATAATATTCGCGCAGAACTAGATGACAGCAGTGAAAACCTTGGCAAGAAAATCCGCAGTGCGAAAGTAGAAAAAGTTCCCTACACTATTGTCATTGGCGACAAGGAAGTTGAAGCAAATATGATAACCCTAGAATCCCGCGATTCTGGCAATCTTGGACAAATATCTCCTGAGGAACTGTTATCTAAACTCAAAGAAGAAATATCTGCAAAGAGGTAGTTCTAATTGACAGGGAATGAGTATTTAGTAAGTTTATGTGAGAATCGTCATTACAAGGAGCCGGAGATGACCAAAACTAAACTTTTGGCGCTATTGAGAGCGATCATTTCCAATAGTATATTGCACGCAACTCTGTACTCTAAGGAATTAACCCATGCGCTTGCTGTTTACGGCTCGGAGCAATTAAACATCACTCTTAAGGATCTCCCAAAACGCATGGAAATCAAAACCTTTGCGGTGGGAGACATTGTCCTTGCAAACAATACCAACAAGCAAGCTCTGGGTCTATACGGAAGTGGTTCCTTCACGGTCACCGGGATTGGATTCAATGGACACGAGGATTGTCTCCATATCAGAGGCGAGGATTGCTCTTACTTCGCCGTAGCGAGCGACTTCGTCGCTATGCATTAATCCCCCGACGCATGAGCGTCGGGGGTTCTTTTCATTTTTCTGACAACCCAATACTGTCTACTGAAAACTTGCTCTAGATATCTAACCTCGCCATTTTGGCATTTGACTGTATGAAAGACTTTCGTGCTGGAACATCCGTACCCATAAGAATATCAAACACTTTATCCGCTTCTTGAGCATCATCTACATTTACTTGCTTAAGTATTCTTTTAGCTGGATCCATAGTAGTCTCCCAGAGTTCATCCGAATTCATTTCTCCAAGACCTTTGTATCTCTGAATTGATACTTTTGCTGTTTTAGTCTTAACTTCAACATCCTCAGCTTCTTCTCCAACTGATTCAGATTCTGTTTCAATTAATTCCTCACCCACCTCTTCCTTCCCCACAATCTTATGTTTTTCTTCATCCGAGTACGCATAGAAAACCTCTTTGCCTTTTTTTATCTTATAAAGAGGCGGTTGAGCAATATAAACATGTCCTGCATCAATTAACGGTCGGAAAAATCTATAAAGCAACGTGAGAAGGAGAGTGCGAATATGCGCACCATCCACATCGGCATCTGTAGCGATAATAATTTTGTGATAACGAAGCTTTTCAATATCAAATGTATCGCCTATTGCAGTGCCTAGAGCTACCACTAAGTTCTTGATTTGCTCAGAACCGAGCATTTTATCGAGTCTCGCTCTCTCAATATTAAGAATTTTTCCGCGAAGCGGGAGTATAGCCTGTGTGCGTCTGTCTCTACCCATTTTAGCGGTACCACCTGCCGAATCTCCCTCCACAATAAATAGCTCTGATTCTTCTGCAGACTTTGACTGACAATCTGCAAGTTTCCCTGGGAGTGTCATTCCCTCTAGAGCGCCTTTGCGGAGCACGGAATCTTTAGCGGCTTTGGCAGCCTTGCGAGCTTTTAGGGCCAAAATAACCTTATTCACCATAGCCCTAGCATCATCAGGATTTTCCTCTAAAAAGGCTTCAAAAGCCTCTCCAAAGACGCTTTCCACCATTCCTCGAGCTTCCACAGTGCCGAGCTTGGCTTTTGTCTGCCCTTCAAACTGCACCTCTCGGAGCTTGACTGAAATAACAGCTGTCAGGCCTTCTTGAACATCTTCTCCAGTAAAACCGTCTTCGCTATCTTTTGTATAGCCATTTTTCTTAGCATAAGTATTCAAAGTCCTAGTGAGAGAGGTTTTAAAACCTGTTACGTGCGTTCCACCTTCAGGATTGTAAATATTGTTTGCAAATGGCACTACGCGGGATGAGATGTCATCTACATATTGGAGCGCAACTTCTACAGATTCGTACTCATTTGTCTTCTTCTCAATATAGAAAATATTTTTGTGAATTGGCTTTTGTGTCTGATTGTAAAACTTAACAAGAGAAAGTAATCCTCCTTCGAAATAAAACGTAACTGATGGAATATCCAGACCAAGGTCCGCTAGATAAAATGACTCATCATCAATCTTTCCTTTATACTCTCGCGCATCGAGGACGACAATTCTCAAACCTTTCACCAAATATGCCTGCTGTCGCAAGTGATTTACAACTCTACTGAATTCAAAATTGATTTCTGGAAAAATTTCTCCGTCTGGCTCAAACGTAACAATCGTTCCGTTCAATTTTGACGCCTCAACCTTTTTTACAGCAGCTTTTCTCTTCCCTTTGGCATACTCCTGCATATACTTTCCTCCGTCACGATGCACCTCCGCTTTCATGTAAAGTGACAAAGCATTCACAACTGAAGCTCCCACTCCATGAAGCCCTCCTGAAACTTTATACCCCTCCCCGCCAAACTTTCCTCCGGCGTGAAGCGTGGTCATAATTGTTTCCAAAGCAGAAACTTTTGTCTGCTTATGAATGTCCACTGGAATACCTCTTCCGTTATCAGCTACACGAATGCGGTTGCCAGGGAGAAGCGCCACTTCAATATGATTGGCGAAACCTCCCATCGCTTCGTCGCGAGAGTTGTCAAAGACTTCCCAAATCAAATGATGCAGTCCGTCAGGACCTGTGGTACCAATATACATTCCAGGGCGTCTGCGGACAGGGTCCAGCCCTTCAAGGACAGTAATATCCTCGGCGCTATATTTAGATTTTTTTATTTTTTCATCAGCCATTTAACAATGAAATTTGGCCTTATTTTAGGCCATATAAGCGTCCCGAATTGCTCTCTTTTTGCCCCTGAATTATAGCAAATTTGAGAGTATAAAGAAAGGACGGAAAACGCCTCAAATGTTGATAATCATAGTCAAATATGGTTATCTTGTGCTAGATAAACTGCACCAATTACGAGGAGATTTTATGCGCCGTTTTAACATTGAAGTGACCGACTCTTTCTATCTGAGAATTGAAAGAATCCTTTCTTACATTGACGGGAAAGTCAGCAATAAGGACCTGGCTAGTTCTGCCTTCATGCGTTTGGAATCGACTCTGCGCCAGCAAGCGAGTGGACGAAAGATTATCGCTGTTGATCCGCGTGTTACTATTCCGAATTCTGTCGAATTCAATGATAACCTTGCAATCAAAAGGACTGAGACTGTCTGATCCCGCGTTCCGACCATGTCGGAACGCGGTTTCTTTTTATTTGAGTTTTATTCAAATCTTAATTAGAATGAGGCCTTATGGGAGTAACATACAATATACCGCTTGCTGATCAAGAGAGGATCCTTCAAGAATCCGACAAGCGTTCGGATCCAGAAATTGCTCGAATCAAACGCTATTTGGCTATGCCTGACCTTTCACGTACAGAGGGTAGTCCTCTTTTTGACCTAGCCGAACGCGTAAAGAACGTTCCCTCTCTAAAGGACTTTGACAATATCATTATCCCCGAAGTTGTACCCACAGATGTGAGCTTCGACCTATTCAATTTTTCTGCTGACCATCCTGCACGTAGCAAGTCTGACACATATTATGTGAACGAAACAAATATTCTTCGTACACATGACACTGTGATGTGGTACTACTACCTCAATCTCCCTGAGATCAAGGATAAAATCAGCCGCAATGAATCATTTGGGGTGCTCTGCTACGGAAAGGTATACAGAAAAGACGAGATTGATCGCCGCCACATGAATATCTTCCACCAAATGGGGGGTCTCTACATGGTCCCCGACTCTAAAGAAATCCTCTCACTTGATGATCTGAAAAGTGTACTTACTGAAATCGTGCAGACAATCTTTGGGAAAGACATAGAGTTTCGTTTCAACGTAGACACATTCCCCTACACAGACCCCAGTCTTGAGGTAGAAGTGAAGATAAATGGAGATTGGGTAGAAATACTGGGAAGCGGAATGCCTAGAAAGGAAGTAATGGCAAACTTCGGTCTAGAGGGCTACAACGGCTGGGCATTCGGATTCGGCTTGGAAAGACTAGCTATAATCGGTATGGAGCTTCCAGATATACGTCTCCTTTGGTCAGACGATCCAAGAGTAAAGAAACAACTCAAATTGGGGCAAAAATTCGTACAAGTTAGTAAATACCCACCTGTTACACGTGATATTTCCTTTGTTGTAGATAGTGATTTTGCGCCCAACAATTACTTTGATTTGGTGCGAGATGTTGCGGGTGATCTGGTGGAGGAAATGACCCTTCTAGACAAATACGAAAACATAAAGAAATTTGGAGCGGGAAAAACAAGCTATGCTTACCGAATTGTTTACCGTAGTCTAGACAGAACTCTTACAAATGCCGAAGTGGATAAACTGCACAAAGAGCTTGAGAACTTCACGGTAAAGACCTACAACGCCGTCATTCGCTGAGAGCGGTTTAAAGTTCTATGCTTGGTTTAGTACAAATATCTGTCTGGCTTTCTTGATATAGATTTGGTCTCCTTCTAAGATTCTAAAGTCATAACCTCCCCCTTCCACTATTTTTTGGACGTTTTGTTTAGAACGATCATCTATCTCACTTACATAAATTCCATTTTCAAGACTCATTATTATTAAATCTTCACGTCCAGGAAAGAAGTCAAAATGTTTGATCTTTGAGTTCGGGTTTATAATAATTTCCTCTTTGCAAATTTCATTTCTACAGAAATAGCCCGGGATATCATCCATGTTCCCTAGCCACGTGACTCTTAGAATATCGCCATCACGCAAAACGCTAAGTTTCCTAGACACTTTCTCAATATCAGTGGATGTTGCCTTCTTTAGAGTTGAAGTCTTTATAGGCTCAAAGAGTTTAATCGCAATGTCATATTCAGGGTTCTTAATCTGTTTTATGGAGGTAGTCGCTGTCGAGGTGGCTCTGTCTCCGTCAGTCTCAGCGCTTACGAGAGAGCGGACCTCTACGAGAACGGGCTCTTTTCTCAGGAGAAACGAATGCGCTTCTGTCACCGTCTCTGGAAATACACTCAAAATCTTGCTCCACTCTTGGTAATCTTCCTTTGTAACACGAATCTCATAATCCGCAGGTTTCAAGTTCTGAACAAAAGCGTTTTTTTGAAATGCGCTTGTCTTCCTTATCAACTCATTGTCAACGTATATTTCCACCCCAGATTGAGGAGCACTTATATATATTCCTCCGGTAGAAGCAAGTTTAAAAGCGTCATCCAATCTGTAACCGCTTGCATAAAGGATCAAAAGCGGCGCGGCGATAACAAAAATTACCGCCAATGAAATGCGATACCAGAGTCGTTTTTTAGATGAAAGAGAATACATAGTTATAACCTGTCGGCAGTCAGTTCTTTCTGTGCTTTGGTGTTACCCAAAAACCCATATATTTGCCAAGCATCAGTCTTGTCTGCGCTTCTAGGCCTGGAAACGCACCGAAAATAGTAATGGTAAATGGAATTAATACCCACTGAAACACCATAGATAATTTAGCATATTTGCTTCTATTTTTGGGCCTCTCCGGCAAGAAGGAGATGAAAATTACAGCGGATAGAACTAGTCCTAGCATCGCTATAATCATTATATTTCTGGTTAGAAAAGGAAGATTGTAAGAAAGAATAGTCTTATTAAATTTGTCCCCGCCAATCACCACAGGTAGCCAACCCAAAAGGAAAATCATGATGGGGTTTGTGGCAAGTGACCAAAATCCTTCAATCTGGACTATAGAAGTTTTCAATTTAGTTAGAAAAGGTACTTTTTTATTTTTTATAAAGCCGAACAGTATGTAGGGCAAATTTTCCACTCCCCAAGTCCAACGGCGATTTTGCTTGTAGACATTTTTTGCCGTCTGCCAGAGAGTTGGAGCTAGATTTGCGTCCATTGATACAGGATAAGAAAGTGGTAAAACTCCATAGTTGCCATTCCGCGCAAGAAAGAGGTTCCAATAAATGCGAGAGTCCTCGGAGACCATATTCTTCTGCCAATAGCCGACTTCATAGAGAGATTTGAAGCTTACAGAGTGTGATGAAAATGTCGCAAGCTTTTCTGGTCTCTCTTGCTGCATCATCTGCCAAAAGGTGCTCGAACCAGCAACTACTCTGGAAAACGCTGGAGCATGCCAAATATTGTTGTTATAAAAAGGAACTGGCTGAAATGAAACGCTATGTGGATCTGGCGCTGTTAGAAAATGCCAAGTCAATGTGAGAAAATAATCCTTATAGGGTACCGTGTCAACGTCAAAAGCGGAGACAATCACATCCTCATACAAGAGAGATTTCTTGTCCAAAATTTCCTTTCGTGCCATTTCGGTAGCATAGGAAATATTTGAACCTTTGCCCGCCATCTCACCAGGCAATCCTGCCGGATGCGCGGTAATCAAGAAATCACCAAAAATACTTCCATATCTGTGTTTTATAGTCTCCGCAATCTCTTTTGATTTATCCCCTGCCTTTTCCTCCCTCGCCAACACCAAAGCGATTTTCTTTTTGTCATAATTTACAGAAGCAAGAGCCGACACGGAATGTTCCACCACTTCCAAACTTTCTGTATGGTACGGTAAAATCACCAAATGAAAGATATGCTCATACTTCAGTTTGGAAAGCATGTCTTGCCAATCCAGTGCAAGGTTATATCTAATCCTCCTCCAGTTGTGCCTTAAATGAACCGAGAGATATATGGTCTTTAAAAACCAGTAAAGATCAAAGGCGATAATGAAATACGCCGCCACGATAGGGGCAAAAAAGGACAGAAGGATTGTCCCTATAATTGTTCCCCAAGACAAAAAACCGGGAAAAATCTCTAAAAGCCTATATACTAGGCGGTCGCTTCCTGTAAGGTCAGAAGCCCGACCAACCTTAAAATAAGGGGTGTCAGAATACTTCATAAAATAGATTAGACACTCTATCAAAAGAGCCTCTTTGAAGCCAGCCGGAATCTAATCGTCAAAAAGAACTTTTGCTTCCTCCCAATACTCATCGTGGCCTTTTTGCTTCATCCAATACCACCACTCTGCACCCCATAAATACTGCTTTTCAAAACCGGTCCGTTTTGCAAATTTAATGACCTCATTGAATTTATCTATGCTCATCCTCTGAAGTTGAACATCAAGCGGCGCAGAAATCGCGGGCTCTAGAAGCCATGGTTCCAATGACAACTCAATGAGCATGCTCTCTTTCTCTCCAAAAAGTAATTCAGATATGCTAGTTTTCACTCGGTACACAGAAGGTCTATACACTGTTCTAACTTGTCCAATCGTAGGATTCCAAAGATATAGATAAACGCTGGTTCCGAACACATCTCCCGCTCTCCATGCCCCACCCCACAATCCCAAGTTACCGCTATCGGTAACAAGAATCTTGCGGGATGAATCCAGATCCCTTACTAAGGCGATTTCTTCCGCTAGAAAACCCTTATCCAGATCACCACAATGATCTTTTGCAAACACTTCCAAGAAAGGCTCGTTCTCAACCTGCCAGTATTTTATATTCGCGTATCCCTTATATCTCATTACGGTCGTCTCTATATAAGCACTAAGTTTTTCTTTTTTTTCTTCCCATGAAAGATCACTTGCCCAAGCAGGAGTATGACACTCCGGCCATCCAGGAAGCCTTCTTCCTACGGCAAGTATCACCTCTACCCCACTTTTTTGCGCTTCACTGACTTGATAATCAAGAGAACTGAAATCATAGATATCTTTTTTCGGCTCTATCATTGGCCAATGCGCAGACAGGCGTAAATTTCTCACCTGTAAATCATCAAGCAGCGCCGAGTAAACTTCTTTCCATGACAAAGCAAGTTCATCCGCATGAAGTTTGCTAAAAGAAACACCATAGGCGATTTCCCTTGGTATTTTGCGAAAGGATAATAAGCAATACATAAGAAACAAGAAGAAAAGAAACAACAATAAGACCTTGGCAAAGTTTATGAAATGCCTCATAGAAATAGAACTATAAAACCTGCTCCGATAAGTATCATAGAAATTACCTTGTGGAGAATATGTCCCGGACGAAATTCGTGCTCGTAAAGGTGGGGTAATTGCTTAGCCATGAGAAACACAAGTAAAAAAATGAATACAAATTGCAAAGATGAAAGCGAATTTACCACAGAAACAGAGCCAATACGAATGGCATAGAGTATGCAGAGAAACGCCACTCCACCCAATACCCTATTGAGAATAATTAGTGAAGATGTTTTGTGAGAGACTTGTTTTGAAGTCTGAAATATTGAGTGTCTGATTGAAGGAACAAAAAGTAGCGACAATGCTCCCACCACATTCCCCATACGCGACCAGAAGAAACCGTCAATAAAGCCAACATGGCTAAAAAGAATCTTCACAAGTACGGCTGAAAGACCAAACAATATTCCCGAGAAGACAACGAAAATAAAAGATTTCGCATGAAAGCGAAAATGTCCCACTAAAGCCATGCCTAACACAAATAATGCCAGCGCATACGGAAAGGACTGCGGCAATGTCTCAGAAAGAAAATAGTACCCGAATAGAAAAGTGGTGACTGTCGAGATTACGGTAAGCCAAGCGACAACATCTGTAGCATTGGCAGATTTAAGAGCGGTAAACAAAAGAATAATTGAAGCGATAAAACTAAAACCCCCTAGAAGCGACAGGAAAATTACTTGAGAAGTTGGTATATGTACCACTCCAAAAGGAACTAGGAAGATGACCACTCCAGAGATCATTGCCACATAGAAAGCATAGACTCCCGGTCGTGACACAGAAGTGCGTGTCACAATGTATTTATCAATAAGAACAATCCCCGCATTAAGGAACTGTCCGAATATTACAAAAAGGATAGAGACTAAAAACGGATCCATACTTCTATATTACGTTACTTTCTGCAATCTTCTTGTAGATAAAAGCCGAGGGTCTAATCTTCCTCTCCAAAGTCCCGTAGTCCACCTCTACAAGGCCAAATCTCTCCTTAAAACCAAATGCCCATTCATAATTGTCCAATAGTGACCAATAGAAATATCCTCTAACGTCCACACCTTCTTTGATAGCCTTTTCCACATTTGAAATATAATCCTTTATATAATTTGCCCTTCTATCATCCTTTGCGTCAGCCAATCCGCTCTCAGTAACATAAACTGGCAAATTGTACTTTTTCAGACCAATCAAACATCCATAAATTGCCTCAGGATAGATATCCCAACCCATATCAGTTTGTGGCAAATTTACCTTCTTGCCAAATTTTTTGTAAAAATAGTGATTTAACCCAATGAAGTCCTGGTATCCCCGTATTCTATTTAGAAATCTTTCATTCCAAAACCAATTCATAAATCCTGAAACTATATTTGCCCACCAGTAACCATTTGAGGCGAAATGGATATTGTGTTTTGCAATCCCAATCTGAATGTTGGGAAATATTTTTTTTATTCTTTTATATGCAAGTATATGAGATCTAGCAAGCGCGGACTGGACAGTAACAAAATAGTAGAGATTTTTCTTGAATGGCGGCCATTTCCCTGTTCGATATCCCCCTGATGCCCAGACAAGAGGCTCATTCATTGTCATCCAATACTTCGCTTTATTGCCTAGTCTTGACACTACATATTCGCAATATCGCGCAAACATTTCCGGGGCATCTTTGTTTTGGAAACCTCCTTTTTTACTAAACCAAATTGGCAGCGTAAAGTGCCATAGTGTTACAAAGGGTTCCAATCCGCGCACTTTAAGCGCATGGAGTACTTTTATATAGTGCTCAATTTCTTCCTCATCAAACTTCCCCTCCTCTGGCTCAATGCGTGCCCATTCAATAGAGAAACGGTGGGCATTCTGTCCCAGAGATTTAACAATATCAAAATCACTTTCAAAGCGATTGTAGTGGTCAGTTGCTCGCCCACAGGTTGGCACCCTACCATCGCGAGCACCCTCTGCCCAATCATTATTTTCTATACCACCCTCAACTTGGTATGAAGCAGTCGCAGAGCCCCATAAAAAACCCTCTGGAAATTTTCCCATCAACAAATTATATCAGATAGATTTTCTTCTTTTGAGCCGCCTCTCGGATTTGAACCGAGGACCTTCACTTTATCCCAGAACAATGCCTAACATTTGGAGCCGAGAAGAGGGATCGAACCTCCGACCTGCTGTTTACAAAACAGCTGCTCTACCAACTGAGCTATCTCGGCATTGTACGGGACAGGCAAAACTATTGCTATATTTATCCGCAAGATTCTAACACAAAATTTGCATTAACCAACTGTTTACCCCGTATGAAATAGTCCCGCATGCGGGACGCAATTTCGCTCGGGGAGCTAAGGCGGCGAACCTTGAACTTATCAAACTTATGAAACTTATTCAACTTTTGACTGATCGTTCGTAAATTCTTCATCAATCCTCCCTCCTCCATTCTCCTCCTTATGTTTTGCAATATCACGAAGAAAAGCCGAGACATCTTTATTCT
>Ga0155564_101_pt1 | contig 11497 bp, 8 predicted proteins | sample RifCSPhighO2_12_FD_107221 | JGI IMG/M metagenome (GOLD analysis project Ga0155564, IMG submission 107221) | Candidatus Zambryskibacteria bacterium RIFCSPHIGHO2_12_FULL_43_12b
CGACTGATAGGTCTGAAAGATCTGTAGATTAATTTTATTCTTTTTTCTCTTCACAGATTTGGTGGACCCTAGGAGATTCGAACTCCTGACCTCCTCATTGCAAATGAGGCGCTCTACCAACTAAGCTAAGGGCCCATATGGAAAGGGTGAATTATAATTGACAAATAGGCTTAAATCAAGGAATCTGTATTTAATGTATAAAGAAAGAGTAACTGAGATGTTTGGTTTGACAGGAGTCGCTCTGAACGGCAGTTCACCATACGATCTGCAAGTTAATGATGAAAGATTTTACAAACGCCTCCTCCGGGACGGTTCCTTGGGAGCGGGAGAGTCATACATGGATGGGTGGTGGGACGTGGAGAGACTTGATGAACTTGTTGAGATGATTACGCATGCAGATCTAACAAGAAAGTTGAGCCATAACTGGAGATTTGCGGCGACAGCACTTTTAGCGCGAATAACCAATCTGCAATCAAGAGCTCGCGCCTCAAATGCAGTCAAAAATCACTATGATATTGGGAATGACTTGTATCAGAATATGCTAGGCGAGCAAATGATTTACACTTGCGGATACTGGAAGAATGCAGACACGCTTGAGCAGGCGCAGATAGCAAAAATGGATCTCATATGCAAAAAACTTAATCTGCAAGCTGGACAGAAAATACTAGATATAGGCTGTGGCTGGGGTTCTTTCGCAAAATTCGCTGCCAAAAAATACTCGGTAGAAGTAACAGGCATCACAATCTCAGAAGAGCAGAAGCGGTTTGCCGAAGAATCCTGCTCTGGATTGCCGGTAACAGTGAAGCTTCAAGATTACAGAGATTTAAGCGGACAATTTGACCATGTGGTGTCCATAGGGATGTTTGAAGCGGTCGGCCATAAGGATTTCAGAACTTTTATGAAAGCGGTCTCAAATGTGCTAAAGGACGATGGGTTGTTTCTCCTTCATACAATTGGCAGCAATAAATCAGTGACCACAACAGACCCGTGGATCAGGAAATACATTTTTCAGAGCGGGATGCTACCTTCCATCTCGCAAATCGGCAAGTCAATCGAAAATCTTTTTATTATGGAAGATTGGCATAATTTTGGGGCGGATTATGATAAGACACTTATGGCTTGGCATAGAAACTTTAACGATCATTGGGCAGAACTACAAAAAAAGTATGGTGACAGATTCCGCAGAATGTGGAATTTTTATCTGCTTAGTTGCGCTGGTACGTTCCGCGCTCGTGGCATGCAATTGTGGCAAATTGTCCTATCCAAGAAAGGACTTCAGGGTGGATACAATTCTCTGAAATAGACAGAACCAAAGAAAACGAGAAAATATATCAAAAGGGCTCATAGTATAGTGGTAACACGCGTCCATGGCATGGACGAGTCCCGGTGAGTCCACAGCAACATCTGCTATGTTTTACTCCAATGAGAATCAATATATGAGTTCACCTCGCTGATTTTAAGCGGACTTGTGGTGTTACCTGTGCGTATAAAAAATTCTTCGTTACCGTTTGCTTTCAGATATACGGGCTTTGGGGATGGAGAGACTTCAATGAGGCAAACATCTTTTTCATCAATCTTTTCAAATAATACTGAAATATACTGCCGAGATTCTATGCCAATCATGTGCTTCACACATTGACTGAAATGATTTTCAAACCCATCTCTATCTTTACGAACTAAACTTTGATAGTCCTCCTCCATGCCATGAATCTTTCCAGCGTCAGTGATTCCAACAAGAAGAGTTCCTCCTTCGGTATTGAGAAACGCGGCCACGCTCTTCATTGCGGCTCTTTCTAATTCCTTGCTGGATGCCTTGCTTTTAGCATCCCAGCGAAAAGTCTGTTTGAATTCCAGTTTGCCGTGCTCTCCCTCTAAGATCATATCTAATACCGGTAAACGCTTAGCCGCCTCGCGAGGACGATTGAGAGCAAGGTCCACAGCATCTTTGATTATATTTGCATAAATCTCTCCTTGATCAACACTCCTGATATAGAAGGGAGTTCCGGAACCATTTGACCATAACACAATAGTCCCGTATCCAAGCAGAAATTCCAGAGGACTTCTCTTATACTCCACAGAAGAGACATTTTTGAGCATTATAGATTTCTCCTTCGTGCCCCAAAGACCTCTGCGATGGATGATTTCTTTTTCCTTGACTCTGTATTCTTCAGAATGCCAGAGAAAAAATACAAGTACAGTAATCAGTAGCTGGACAAGAGAAGCAGTAACAAAAAGAAATATATCGTAGCGAAGAACTCTTCCAAAAGTGAAACTTTTGTAGAGTTGCTCGTAATTTGTCAAAAATGAAGCAACAAAAAGGGAGATTGAGATTAGCACTTCCACTTCCACAATCCTTCGTATAAGGATCAAAGGACTCTGCTTTATCACAACTGGAGATCGCATCTAGCTATCATACCACACTCATAATCCTAGCCGTATTTTGAGCCCATAAGCTATTCGTCTATTCGCGCGAATTAGACTAGATAGCTTTATGAGACCAGCGACAAACTATTCAGAAAGAGCGAGCTCCAGCACATGATCTATGAAATCAGATAAAGATATTCCTGAAGCTTTGAGGGACTTCGGAATTAGAGATGCTTCTGTCAGTCCTGGCAGTGAATTGGTTTCCAATATGTATATTCCCCTCTTGGGTGCAATGATAAAATCTGATCTAGAGTAGTGTCTCAAACCAAGCGCCTTGTGAGCTTGGATAGCTAAATCCTGGATTTGTTTCTTAATATCATCTGAAAATCCGCCTGGGCATATTTCTTGTCCTAGACCGTCATATTTGCAAGCATAATCAAAAAAGTCCTTATTCTGAGGACGCACCAGCTCAACAGGAATGAGAGCATATATACCAGATTCCGAATTTGAATCCACTACTCCACAAGTCGCTTCTTCGCCCTTGATAAACTCTTCAACCATTGCTGCACTGTCATGCCTCAGAGCGTCTTCGACTCCCCTTTTAAATGATGTGAAATCTGTTGCCAAAGTCATACCTAGTGAAGATCCAGTAGATACGGGTTTAATGATTGAAGGCTGGGGAAACCTTTTGAAAATCCCTTGCAAATTTTTTATAGTGTTATCTCTTGGATATAGGACCATGTGAACCGGAGTTTTGAGACTATTTTTTTCATACACTCCTTTGGCTAATCCTTTATGCATAGCGACAGCGCTTGCGTACGAACTTGAGCCGGTAAATGGGATTTTGTGTGTTTCTAGTATTCTCTGGAGCTTTCCGTCTTCACCATACCTGCCGTGGAGAGCGTTGAATACAACGTCTACTTGTGAAAGTATCCTTTCAGGAGGACGCTCAAGTCCTCCGATGTGCCACGCTCCATCTCTAGAAATAAATATATCTTGCACTCTATATTTATCAGGCATATTTTTAAGAATTTCTCCTCCTGTACGCAAAGAGACATCATACTCATTTGAAGGACCACCTCGAATGACTCCTACCGTGATTTTATTTCTGTCCTGTACCCCGATTGTCATAAAGACATTATATCCAAATTTGTTTCAATTATCATGTAATGAAAAAGAGGCCAACACGTACAAGTACATGTTGACCCCTTTGGCGGCGCGGGGCAGTCGCGCAAGGTTGATTTGCTCCGAAGAGCTTACGCAGTGACTGATGAGTCGCTGCTCGCCAGCGTGATTACCTTGATCTGAGATCCAGGCAACCGCACCTTTGATACCTTGTGCTACCTCCTCCGCACCTGGTGGTTGGACAAACTACTAGTTGACCATCTGCGTTACTGCCAAAGTTTCCCTTGGTTTTAACGCATCTGTTGTCGTTGAGCAACGCTTCAGGCTTTCGCTTGAAACAATCGCTCAAAACATCAATCAGGTAGTAGTCCTCCACCTGTCCGCATAGTTTTTTGCAGTTAAACTTCCACGATTCTGGGGTTAGCTATTGTCGCGGTTGTTTGCTATTCGGACTTTGTGGGTCCGAAAGCACTGCAAAAGACTTTGCGAACGTCACGTTGACTAGAACTTTCGGCAGTGTATCCGAGGAGGTTAATCCCCTGATTCTTATCGAATATTCATCGCTTGCAGTCTCTTGCGAGTACTGCTTGCTTGCCAACGTGGCAATGCCACAGATCTGAGTTGTCAGTCTCTGTCGTGGGACAGTTTAACCGATCAGAGTGCGTCCACCACGAGGGTGTGGCACTTTCAGCTTGGAACTGGGCATCGAGGCGCATCTCACGATACACCTTTTCGCGGAGGGCGCCTGCCGACGAGAATCAAGTAGCGCATCGAAGAACTACATTGATAGAGGTCGGCAGGCCACCCTAAGATTTCACAACGAGCTTTTTCTGGGTTGAGATTATCACGCCGCAAATGCAGGTCAAGACAATAATGTGTATATAGCTGTGGATTCACTGTGGATACTACTTTAGACCACGAAACATCCTATTTCGCAAATTTTTGTGATAGGAAATTGCAAATCTATGAGCTTCGCTGTTTGCCAATAGTATTTCCCTTTTATGTATATTTATGTCTTTTTTGCCTCCAAGCAGCTTTCGAGGCCTATGTTTCTCGTCCTTGATTACAGATACGACTCCTATGTTCTGTTCAAGTCCATCCAATATTTTTTTCGCAAGAGTTTTTTGAGCGACTCCTCCGTCTACCACAATCATATCGGGCATTCGCCACTCATTGTGCGCGAATCTTCTGCTGAGAATTTCGCGTAAATTTCTTGTGTCATCAATACCTATTTCTCCTCTTACGCCACGTACTTTAAATTTTCTATACTCATTTTTATTTAGCTCCCCATCTTCTATCACGACCATAACACCCACTGTATCCTTCCCAGACAAATGAGCTATATCAAAAGCTTCTATCCTAAAGTGTTTCTGGCTCTCAGAAACTAACTTGTGATTCTTCAGAAGCGCGACATCTTGAATATGATTGAGAGCAAAAATTTGCCGTTTGACAAAGTTGGCTTTTTCAAATTCTCTACTTTTTGCGAGAATCTTCATCTCTTTCTCAAGATTCTTTATTATCATGGATTTTTTACCTTGAAAAAACAGTATGATATTTCTTATCATCTTCTGATAGTCTTTTGCGTTCATCTCCCCTATACAGACACCAGGACAAAGTCCGATCTGGAAATTGAAGCAAGGCTTTCCGCTTTCGGGTTTGCATTTTGCATCCCGATACGGAAAGATACGCCTGACTATCTTTAGAGCTTCCTTAAGCTGTGCACCGTGCGGGAAGGGTCCGAAGCTAGCTTTAAGCTTCAAACTTTTACCTGCCTGCGCGGACGGTGATTTTAGCTGCAATTCGTGTCCGCGAATTGTTGAAATTACAGGAAATTTTTCCTTAGTGATAACTACATAGTTGTAACTTTTGTCATCCTTTGAAATTGAGTTATAAAAGGGCTGGAGCTTTTTAATATAATTCGTCTCCAATATCAGCGCCTCAAGAACAGAATCTGTGTGTTCAAAATAAATAGTGTCAGCCTCGTGGAGCATCTTGACAAGCAAAGGTCCGCGAGTGTCTATCAGATCTTTAGAAAAGTAACTTTTTACTCTCTCTCTAATTGAAGTGGCTTTACCAACATAAAGCACGTCTTTCCCTGTCTTGAAAAAGTAGATTCCGGGAGAATCCGGCAATTTCTGTTTTTTGAAATCCTGACTTGTCATGAATTGAGTGAAAGTTTATCAAAGGAACTACCCTTGGCAACTATCAACCCCCATACATCTTAAAGTAGCATTAAAGAAAAAGCCCCGAAGCATACGCTTCGGGGCTTGTTTTTCCTATTCATCCGCGAGCCCTGCCCAACCAGCGAGAATTCCCACGGATACGAGGCACCATCCGTCTTCTCGGATTTCTGCATGGAGTCCAGCGTCTCCGTACACGGTAGCGAAAAACGCCGTAATTTCTTGGCGTCTTCATGTATCGCGTACCGACAACAACAACTGCCAATGCCAGCTGAAGCGCTGGATCGCGAGTCGTCGCAAGCGTAGGAAAAGCAAGTACCCCCAACAGAAAGTTCCGATTTCTCATACAGGATGCTCCTATCGGTTTGAGTGATGAGGAAGAGTGCCTGGCGGAGGATTTCCAACACACCACTGAGGAAGTGTGGGATCATACGTAGCCGTTTTGGGCTTTTCATCGTCTGTAGCCGTGATCTTCCGACTCACCACTTCCATCACCGCTTGAACTGTATCGTCCTGGGCTGACACAACACCTCCATAAGAATGAGGTTAACGACAATGTGCAATTCAGGTTAGAGAATACTAAATAACAATTCAAAATTCAATGCGTCTCGTGGATAAGTTTATACTCTGGACTTTAATTTATTTTCTGTAAATTATTCTTAACTCCTTTATGAGCTATTTCTTTAAAGCTTTTTTAAGATATTTCCCAGTATACGATGAAGAAAGATTTGCTATATACTCCGGTGTACCAGCTCCTACTATGTTTCCGCCGGCATCTCCACCCTCTGGGCCAATATCAATTACATAGTCACATGATTTTATTAAATCCAAATTGTGCTCGATTACCAGAACAGTATTCCCATGGTCAACTAGTTTCTGTAATATCTCAATTAGCTTTTTTACATCATCATAGTGAAGTCCGATTGTCGGTTCATCAAGTAGATAAATTGTTTTTTGTAGGTGCGGTCTATAAAGTTCAGAGGAAATTTTCACTCTCTGCGCTTCTCCTCCTGAGAGGGTTGTTGCAGATTGTCCCAATCTTAAATACCCAAGCCCCACCTCATCCATCGTTTTTAGCCTGTCATAGATTGCTGGAATATCCTTAAAGAAGCTCAGCGCTTCTTCCACTGTCATGTTAAGAATCTCATGTATATTTTTCTTCTTGTACTCCACCTCAAGAGTCTCCTTCATAAATCTCTTGCCCTTGCATACATCGCAAGGGACATAGACGGTCGGTAAAAAATGCATTTCCACGGCAATCTCCCCATTCCCCTGACAGGCTTCGCATCGGCCACCCTTAACATTGAAAGAGAACCTGTTTGCCTTCCAGCCGCGTGCTCTAGCCTCTGAAGTTTCTGCAAAAAGCTCTCGTACAAATGTCCAAGCCCCGGTGTAGGTAGCCGGGTTTGATCTAGGTGTACGTCCGATAGGAGACTGCTCAATAAGTATGGCTCTGCCAAGATATTCGGTACCTTTAAATTCTTTGCAATTGTAGATTTCAGCCGATCTGTGACTCTTTTCAAATCTCGCTCTCAAATTTTTATGCAAAATCTCATAAACAAATGAAGACTTTCCTGAACCAGATACTCCAGTTACTGCAACAAACTTTCCTAGTGGGACATCAATGTTGAGATTTCGTATATTAAAGACGCTTCCCCCTCGAATCTGAAGAGCTCCACGATTCTCTGTTCTGCGAATTTCTGGGGCTTCTACTTTTTCCTCCCCACGCAAGTAAGCAAGAGTCCTTGATCCAGAAGTATTGCGTTTTGCGATAAGAAGCTCATCAAGCCATCCAGAGACCACAATATCGCCTCCGTGAGTACCCGCACCCGGTCCAATATCCACGATGTAATCAGACGAATAAATCGTATCTTCATCATGCTCCACAACTATTATCGTATTACCCAAATCACGAAGCTCAAGTAGAGTTTTTATCAATCTGTCATTATCTCTGCTATGAAGTCCAATTGTCGGCTCATCAAGAACATAGAGAGCTCCTACAAGTCCGCTTCCAAGCTGTGAAGCAAGACGAATTCTTTGCGCCTCACCGCCCGAAAGCGTGTTTGCCCTCCTATCAAGTGATAAATATTCAATACCAACCCCAATCATAAATTCAAGGCGAGACTCAATTTCTTTAAGCACGACTTTTGAAATCTCACGCTCGACAGAAGAAAGCTTCACTTTCTTAAAATATTCATCGGCGTTAGCAATGGACATTGCTGTAACTTGCACAATGTTCTTGCCTCCAATCAAGACGTTAAGTGCTTCAGGACGAAGCCTTGCACCCTTACATGCTGGGCACACGTCGCCCGCCCTCTGCCATCCATCTCCTTTCTCATATTCCCAGTTGAGATCAATTTGCCCTATACCATGACATTTTTCACAAGCGCCATAAGGAGAATTGAATGAGAAAAGCCTTGGTTCAATCTCTGGAAAAGAGAAACCATCGTTTGGACAAGAAAATTTAGAGGACATTAAATGTGATTCTTTTTCTTGTTTGCTCTTAATGTCGTAAAATGCAAACCGTACAAGTCCATCTGACTCCGATAATGCCTTTTCAATGGACTCAAAAAGTCTTTCATTCGCGCTCTTTGGATCCTCAGTAAATTCTTTTATCTCAATCTGATCTACAAGCACGTCTATATCGTGTCTCTTTGTCTTAGAAAGAATGATTTGATCGCGAAGTTTCTTACGGACTCCGTCAATTACAACTTCGCTAAAACCTTTACCCAAAAGATCGTAGAGTAGCTGGTAATATTCACCTTTTCTGCCGCGAACCATGGGAGCAAATATTTCTACGTAGTAAGGAAGTGTAATTCTATTTGTTCCCTTGGATAAAACCTTACGTTTTTCAGTAATTTTACCTAGAACAATATTTTTGATTTCTTCCACAGAAAGCCTTTTTATTTCTTGACCGCACTCCAGACAATGTGGATGGCCAATTCTAGCAAATAAGACACGAAGGTAGTCGTAGATTTCGGTGATTGTAGCCACGGTGGAGCGAGGATTATTGGAACGAGATTTCTGGTCAATGGAAATCGCAGGCGAAAGTCCTTGAATTTCATCAACATCAGGTTTCTGCATCTGACGAAGAAACTGTCTTGCATAGGAAGAAAGGGATTCCACGTATCTACGCTGACCTTCGGCAAATATGGTGTCAAAGGCAAGAGATGATTTTCCGCTGCCAGAAAGACCAGTAAAAACCACCATCTTATTTCGTGGCATTTCTACGGTAATATCCTTAAGATTGTGGGTTCTAGCACCTCTAACAATCAGTTTTTCACCAGTTATTTTCTTGTTAGTTTTGTCCATATATACAATATCCCCCAGGGTTTGCCCTAGGGTAACTATGTGACCATTATAACACTTAGCTACCTATTTTAAAATCCGATTTGTCTCCAAGTTTTAGCTTATATGCGTTTATTTCATCTCGGAGTATTGCCGCTGTTTCAAAATCCAGTATTTTAACTGCGGCGTTCATTTGTAGTTCCTTCTGGCGAATAAGCTTTTTGGGATTCTTCTTAAACTTCTCTTCTTCCAGCGCTAGTTCCGTCAGTACAGTTTGTTTGTGACCACGATTCAGCTCTTCTGTAATATCTTTAATTCTTTTGATTATTGTCTTTGGAGTAATGCCGTGCTTTTTGTTATAGGCAAGCTGGATTGATCTACGCCTGTTAGTTTCGCCAATAGCTCTTTCTATTGAACCTGTAACTTTGTCGGCATAAAGAGTTACTTTGCCATCTACGTTTCTCGCGGCGCGCCCAATGATTTGGATAAGTGATGTTTCTGAACGCAGGAAACCTTCTTTGTCAGCATCAAGAATACCAATAAAAGAGACTTCCGGAAGATCAAGACCCTCTCTAAGCAAATTTACTCCAACCAATACATCAAACTCCCCTTTTCTAAAACTTGTCAGAATTTCAATTCTTTCAATTGTTGGTATGTCACTATGAAGATAGCGTGTCTTAGTCCCCTTTTCTTTTAGAAATTCAGACAAATCCTCAGCCATTTTCTTGGTTAGTGTTGTTGCTATTGCACGTTGGCCTTTTTTTACTACTTTTTCCGCCACCTCTATAAAGTCGTAGATTTGACCTTTGTATTTTCCCTTTGAAACAATAGGCATTATTTTTACCTCTGGGTCTATGAGGCCTGTAGGACGAATTACTTGCTCCACGACTTTTTGACTTTTTTCCTTTTCGTATTTCGCCGGGGTTGCGGACGTAAATATCACTTGTCCAACCCTCTTTTCAAATTCATTAAACCTGAGCGGCCTGTTATCCTTTGCGCTTGGCAGTCTAAACCCGTGATCCACAAGAGTCTGCTTACGAGATCTGTCACCTTCGTACATTCCACCAATTTGAGGCACGGTAACATGTGATTCATCAATAATAGTAAGAAAGTCAGCAGAGCCGTCAGCATTATGCGGAAAATATGAAAGCAAGGTGTCAGGCGGTTCTCCTTCTGCTTTGCCAGCAAAGTGCCTAGAGTAGTTTTCTATACCTTGGCAATAACCAATCTCCCTGATCATGGCTAGGTCATAGGTAGTCCTGCGCTTAAGCCTCTCAGCTTCTAGCAATTTCCCTTCTTTGTTGAGCAACTTAAGCCTTTGATCTAATTCTGTCTTTATGTCCTTCATTGCGCGCTCAATCTCTTCTGGAGCTGTAATAAAGTGCTTCGCTGGAAATAGATAGAAGACTTCAACTTCTTTCAGGATTGTTCGGGTCATCGCGTCTATTTTCTGTATTTGAGCAATTCTTGCTCCATCTAATTCCACTCTAAATACTACCTTTTCTGAAACTGGCATAATTTCAAGAGTATTCCCTATCACACGAAATTGTCCCGGGGTTAGATCTGCATTTGTTCGTTCAAAGTGGATATTTACAAGCTTTCTTACAAAATCAGCTCTTGTAATTTTTTCGCCAACAGCAACTTTGAGATTTACTTTCTCATACTCTATTGGATTTCCTAAGCCATATATGCAGGATACAGAAGCAACTATAATTACATCCTTACGCGTGAGAAGGGCTTGGGTTGATGCATGTCGCAGTCGCTCAATTTCCTCATTTATTTGAGCCTCTTTTTCAATGTAGGTGTCAGTAATAGGCATGTAAGCCTCCGGCTGATAATAGTCGTAGTATGAAACGAAATAATGCACTTCGTTATCAGGAAAAAATTCACGATATTCTTGAGCCAGCTGGGCGGCAAGAGTCTTGTTATGAGCGATGACAAGTGTTGGCTTCTGCGCCGCTTCAATTACATTGGCAACTGTAAATGTCTTTCCTGAGCCAGTCACACCTAAAAGAGTCTGGTGCTTCAAACCGTCTTCAATGCCTTTAACCAGCTCTTTTATAGCCTTAGGCTGGTCACCTGCGGGAGCAAACTCACTTTTTAATTTGAACTTATTCTTGGACATTGTCGGAACTATATTAGCACATATGCGTATATATACTACTCCAAAATTTCCTTAATACGGCTTAAAATATAGATAAAGTTATACTTGACACTGCTAACGTGATATGCTATCATTGAAAGTAGACAATTCAACCTGAGGATCTTTCAATGAAGCGCTACACCGCAATTGTAATCGTAGTTGTCGTCTCGGTTTTCGTGGTCTTTGGTATGCTACTGACCAACGATAGAGGCATTTCGGCATCTTCTACAGCCTCCGTCGTTACCACCCCACCGAGAATTCTGGTTGGACCAGGATCTGCCGAACAGAATGTCATCGCGATCGGCTACGGAACGATACTCACCATCCGTGAGGAAGGTGAGTATATCGCACTCAATCTCGACAGCTGGCTCGGTGACTCCATCGCGATCTACACAGG
>Ga0155564_121_pt1 | contig 10558 bp, 4 predicted proteins | sample RifCSPhighO2_12_FD_107221 | JGI IMG/M metagenome (GOLD analysis project Ga0155564, IMG submission 107221) | Candidatus Zambryskibacteria bacterium RIFCSPHIGHO2_12_FULL_43_12b
AGACACTTGGCAAAACCAAGCGCGCGTCGCTTTCGTCTCGGTGGTGTGGGAGTTTCTGCAATCTTGCATTCGCTACTCATCGTCGCTGTCGTTGTCAGTGCGGCTCGGGTAGCGACCGTTCCTTCCACAAAGCCAGTGGTAGTGAAGGTCACCTTCGCCGACAAGATCAAGGAGAAGGTTGACGAGGCAACAAAGCCTGGAATGATCAAGCAGGCCTCAATCATTCCAGACGGTATCATCAAGGTCCTTGTGCCGAACATTGAAGTTCCGAATGTTTCGATGCCGAACATTGACCTGCCTGCTTCGATATCCGGAGGCGGAATAGACTTTGGTCCACTTGCGGTTGGAGTAGCAAACCGTACACGTACCAGTGCGGAGACGGAAGCACCAAGGAAGGAGCCAATCAATGGTTGGGAGGCAGATGTTCGTCCTGAGGTGCTCCTTGACGCTCAGCCTCAATATCCACTCCGCTTGCGAAATGCCGGGGTCCAGGGTTCACTCATGGTTTCATTCATCATTGATACCATGGGCAGAGCGGATGTATCTAGCGTTCGGCTTATTGAGGGAAGGAGTATGCACGAGTCCTTCCTCAGTGAGGTTATCAAGGCGCTGGGTAAGACGAAATTCGTCTCCGCCGAACATAGGGGAGTCAAAGTGCCAGTGTTGGTAACCCGGAGCTACACGTTCAATATCAGTAGGTAAGGTGAAGTTGGTTTGTGTGGCCGCGCGAGAAATCGCGCGGCTTTATTTATGGCCAAAAAGCTCAATTGTTGTATAATCCTCCCATGCCAAAGCCAGTCAAATCTCCAATGAAGAAAATACCGCCAAAAATGAAGCCGGATTGGGCCATGCCCCCAGTTCGTGAGCCTTTTATGCGCAACGTCATCTCCGCGGTTCTCATCTTCCTTATAATCATGTCTCTTTACTCCATGTTTTCCGATGGAGCAAAGAAGAAAGATTTGATTCCACTCTCTGTGCTTGCTGGAGAAGTGTCGGAGAATAAAGTCTCTACCATTTCAGTAAAAGGTGACAGGCTTGTAATAGGATACGTAGATGGAACAGAAAAAGAATCTAAGAAAGAAACGAATGAGTCCCTTTCACAGACGCTTGTAAATTACGGAGTAACCGCAGAAAACCTTCAAAAGGTTGCGATTACAAATGAAAGTGAGACGGGATTCGGTTTTTGGATTCTCTCCCTTGCTCCCATAATCTTGCCGATTCTCTTCATTGTATTTTTCCTTTGGTATTTATCTCGTCAGGTGAAAGGCGCAGGGATGCAAGCATTTACATTCGGACAGTCTAAAGCTCGCATCATTGCCCCAGACGACAAGAAGCAGAGAGTGACATTTAAGGATGTGGCAGGAGTAAAAGAGGCAAAGCAGGAGCTTTCTGAAATAGTGGATTTTTTAAAAAATCCCAAGAAATTTTTAGATATCGGCGCTCAGATTCCAAAAGGAGTGATTCTTATGGGCGCGCCGGGTACTGGCAAAACCCTTCTCGCTCGCGCTGTGGCCGGAGAAGCTAATGTCGCATTCTTCTCAATCTCGGGATCTGAATTTGTGGAAATGTTTGTGGGTGTGGGAGCTTCGCGTGTACGTGACCTTTTCCAGCTTGCCAAGAAAGCGGCGCCTGCAATTATTTTTGTGGACGAGATAGATGCTGTGGGACGGGTGCGAGGCGTAGGCGCAGGAGGTGGAAATGATGAAAGGGAGCAAACTCTCAATCAAATACTCGTTGAGATGGATGGTTTTGAACCCAATGAAAAAGTGATTGTGATGGCGGCGACAAACAGGCCCGATGTCCTGGATCCCGCCCTTCTCCGCCCAGGACGATTTGATAGGAGAGTAATAATTGATTTGCCGGACAGGAGCGAGAGAGAAGAGATTCTCCTTATCCATGCTCGCAAGAAACCTCTTGCGGAGGATGTGGCGCTTAAAGTTGTGGCGGAGAGAACGCCAGGATTTTCAGGCGCGGACCTCTACTCCCTTATGAACGAGGCGGCAATCCTCGCCGCGAGAGAAAATCGCACCAAGCTCTCGCAATTTGATTTGATACGTTCAATTGAGAAGGTAATGCTCGGTCCGGAGCGCAAGAGCCATCTTCTCTCAATGAAGGAAAAGGAAATTACCGCCTATCACGAAGCAGGTCATGCTCTTGTCTCATCTATTCTTGAATATGCTGACCCAGTACATAAGATTTCTATAATTTCTCGAGGCCGTGCCGCTGGGTACACACTCAACCTCCCATTAGAAGACAGGAAGCTTCAGTCAAGAAAAGAATTCCTCGCTGACATAGCAATGTCTCTCGGAGGATTTGTGGCAGAGAAAATGGTCTTTGGAGATACGACTACAGGTCCGTCAAATGATTTACAGGTTTCAACAGCTCTTGCGCGTGACATGGTTACGAAATATGGAATGTCAGAGAGAATTGGAGCGCTGGCTCTTGAAAGTCAGACTGGGGGCGCGATATTTGGTAAAGGTATGCAGGACAAAGAATATTCAGAGAAAGTAAGCGCGGATATTGACGCAGAGGTTTCCAAGTTTATGAAAGAAGGTCTTGAAACGGCAGAAAAAATTCTTACCAAGTACCGCCCCGTATTGGATGCTATTGCCAAGAGACTTATAGAAGTAGAAACTATTGAAAGGGATGCCTTTGAGCAGATACTCGTCGCTCATGGCATTGCCCTAAAAAAGAAGAAAGATATAGAGCATCAAAAATAATATGAAAATATGAAATACGGAGAAGGACCAAAAAGTAACACATACGAACTGATGGGGCTGGAAAGAGAAGATATAAGTCTGATCCATGATAAGGCTAAGGCGGTGCTCAGAGAAGGGGCCTTCAAGGAAACAGATTTTATCGGTAATCCCTATGAGAGAGAAACGGTAGAGAGAGATATTGCCTATGTTGAGCGTGAACGGGCTAGGATAGCAAAGGAGAGCCGAGAAGAAGATATTGAACTAAGACAACTCGCGACAATATTTGAAGCTATCGTCTTGGAAAACGGAGAACTGTCTGAATGGTTTGGCGATAATGCATTTACACTCGCGACCTCTGAGTACGATGATTTGCAGGGTGTTGATATGGTTGTGGAGTTTAGGGAAGGGGCGTCTGCGTCGTACTTGGGTCTTGCCGCTGACGTAACCTTTTCTGGAAGCCCGAATTCCTCAAACGGCGTGGGTAAAAAATTTGACAGGCTACTGGCTCGCATTGAAAAGGGCAACTTGCCTCAAGTGAAATATTTTAAATCTCAACATATTCCCATCAGAGGTTCTTTACAGCTTCCTGAAGTCATAATCGGAGTGGAAAAGGCTACTGTTTTGGAACTCGCTGAACTTTGGGTAGCAAAAAAGAAGAGGATTCTTGAAACACATAGAGTGCAGATTATGATTTTGGAGCAAATAAGGGATCAGATTAGGTTTTTCGCAAACTACGCTAGAAGTGTCAAGAGAGATAGAATTGCGGCAATATATGAGATGCGCCTGGCTTCGGTTGAAGATATTCTACGGAAGAAAGCAGACATTGCTCGGGTATCAAGAAGAGAGGGTAGAGAAGATCGTGTGCACAGTCAGATTATTGAGTTCATCAAGCTTCGCCAGGCGGGGCTTGGTTCTGAAGAGGCGACAGACGTCGTCGAGGATTTGGACGAATAGAATTATCTATCCAAAACAAAAACCCATCCGCCGTACGGCGGATGGGTTTTTGTTTAGATTACATCTGTGATGACATCTGAGAACCGCAAGCCTTGCATCGGCTCTTATGAGTGAAGACCTCATAGAGAGCTGATAGACCGACGAGAACATATACGATCATTGTGAGAGCGCTTGGAAGACCCCAATGTCCCAAACCTGTGCCAAATGCCTCTAGAAGCCAGTTAAGACCTCCGATGATAAGAAGAATAAACGCAATTGTGTGTAGTCCCTTCATATTATTGTTATGACTTGTAATACTCCTTAATTCTAACAAACAATCTTAATGAAGTTATCCACTTCTATTGATATACCCTCTGCCTTAGAGGCGTATTCATAGGAGGATTTCCAATGAAAAAACAGAATACAATGATACAGTAGAAAATTTCAGTGTCCGCCTTCTTGGATTCGAACCAAGGACCCCAGAGGTATAAGCTCTGTGCTCTAACCAACTGAGCTAAAGGCGGTCGGCTCAAATATATATCAAATGCGTTCTATCTACAACGTTTCCCAATAGGGGATTTGGAACTTCTCTTGAGGTTTAACAATGTTACAATTTACATAGCATTATATTAATGGCGTTTGATTCTTAAAACATGATTAAAAACCACAAGGCTCTTTTCGTTGCTTCTCTGTTGCTTATTTTCGTTGCCACTACTTATCAGGTGTCTGCTCAAGGCACATTTTCTCCAACAGCTTCCTTCAAATTCACAGCTGGGACGAAAGTAAAAACCACAAGTAATCTGAAGGTTCGTCTTACTGCATCTATATATAGTCAAGAGGTTGGAACACAGAGTGTTGGTGCTGTTGGGACTGTCGTTGCAGGACCAATAGTCTCCAACGGATATACTTGGTGGAAGTATGATTTTCTCACAGGGGCAGATGGATGGGCCGTAGATGACTACGTTAGTAGCGAGCAAGCTACTTCTGTCAATAATGGCACTGTTGCCCCGACAACTGGAGCTTCAAATGTTTCAACCAAATTCCAAGGAGGAGATTCTGTCCAGACCACAGCAACGGTAAATGTCCGTGTAAGTCCTGGTACAGGCTCAAGCGTACTAGGGCAACAAGTGGCAGGGGCTATTGGCACTTTGCCAAATGGCACTGGAGACATCCCTATGTATGTGAGCGGATATTGGTGGTGGAGAGTGAATTTCAATTCGGGAGCCAGTGGGTGGGTTGTGGAGAATTATTTAGTGAAGGCCGGCTCATCTGGCGCTCCCGCTCCGTCTTCCTCAGCTCTTCCAACAGTCTCCATTACAGCTTCACCTAATCCAGCAGTTTCCGCTCAATTATTTACCCTCACATGGTCATCAACGAATGCTGTTTCATGCATAGCTTCTGGCGGATGGTCTGGAGCAAAAGCCACAGGAGGATCTCAGAGCATCACTGCTCCAACAGTGACCGGCTCCTATCCATCTCTTGTTTCGTATATTTTAGATTGTAAAAATTCAGTCGGCAGCGCCAACTGGTCAAAAGTTGATGTAACAACAAATCCAGCGTCCACTGGGACTACCCCTCCCACAAACCCCACTTCAACCAAATTCCAAGGAGGAGATTCTGTCCAGACCACAGCAACGGTAAATGTCCGTGTAAGTCCTGGTACAGGCTCAAGCGTACTAGGGCAACAACTGGCAGGGGCTATTGGCACTTTGCCAAATGGCACTGGAGACATCCCTATGTATGTGAGCGGATATTGGTGGTGGAGAGTGAATTTCAATTCGGGAGCCAGTGGGTGGGTTGTGGAGAATTATTTAGTGAAGGCGAACGTTTCATCAAATCCTTTGCCAGTCGTCACTCTTACAGCCTCGCCCACATCTATAGTAGTGACAGATATAGTGCCAGGTCCAGCAGTCATGCTTACATGGACTGCGACAAACTCAACCGCATGTTCTGCTAGTGGAGGATGGTCTGGATCAAAAGTTCCATTGCTTGGTACAGAGGTCTTAAATCCGAGGGTTTCAGCTACTTACACGCTTGCATGCTCCGGTCCTGGCGGGTCAAGTTCTGCTCAAACCGCGGTGACAGTTACAGCTAATTATCCGCCTGTGCCGACCACACCTGCATCTACAAAGTTCCAAAACGGAGATAGTGTAAGGGTTAGTGTAATAGACAGCATGTCGCTTAGATCAAATCCGGGAAATACTTCAACTTTGATTTCCATGATTCCTAATGGCACTCTCGGCACTATCACATCAGGCACTTCAGTGTGGGCAGACGGCTTATGGTGGTGGAAAGTGAACTTCTCTGGAACGGAAGGCTGGATGCCGGAAGCATTTCTAGTGAAAGTTGGCACGAGTGTGCCTGTTCCTACAGTACCCACCACTCCTGTCTCAGCCAAGTTCCAATCGGGTGACAGAGTCGGTCCGAATACGGCTAACGTAATCATGCGTTATACTGCCAACGGCACATTTCTCAGGTACATTGCTCAAAATGAAGTTGGTACAATCACCAGTTCCGCTCCAGTCTCCGCGGGAGGATATGCTTGGTGGGAGATTTCATGGGATCAAGGTGAAAAAGCTTGGAGCGCAGAGCAGTTTCTAACAAAAATATCAGGGGTTGTTCCTCCAACTGTTCCACCTACATCATCTTCTGTTGATCTCAAAGCTAACGGACAGGATTCCCTAAACATCACGGTAAATTCTCCAATCGTACTTACCTACCAATTACAAAATATCACCCCAACAATTCCAGGCACCCAAATAGTGATGTGTACAGCAAGTGGAGGAGTCGGCAACTGGGCGGGAGTGCGCTATGCCAATGCAAATACAGGAGCTTATCCAATGACAATAAGCATGGCTGGTACATATTCATTCAAGATCAACTGTGGTTCAGCCACTGATTCAGTAACGGTGACGGTGAATAACCTTGTTGGAGCGCCTACTACTGACATATCTATTGATCTCAAAGTCAATAATTCTGATGGACCTTTGGTACTTACCTCTGGTCAGTCAGCTTCCCTTACTTGGAATGTTACAAACGCTACGAGCTGTGACTTGTCGGGATGGGGAGGAGTGCCAGTCTCAACTGGCTTAATTATATTTCCAGTCGGACATGCTCTTTACCCTACTAGCGCGGGCAAGACGTACACCCTAATCTGCTCAAACGCTACATATGGTAAAACACAGGATACGGTAGCAGTAACTCTCGCGACACCGACCAATACAAGTAGTAATGTAGATATCAAAGCTGGTATTAATTACAGCAATATTACAGATGGACCTCTCACTGTAACCAACGGTTGGCCGTTGACTCTACACTTGAGTGCCACAAATCTCCCGTCTAATTCAGTATGTAAATTAAACTTCCCGTACAACAATTATCTTTCCGATCCATACCCTGCTTATACCGCTGTTGGTGGCACAGTTTCTGCCACATTTGCTCTTGGTATTGGTAGCCAATTCTATCCAACACCAAGCGGAACAACCTATACTCTGGAGTGTAAAAATTCAAGTGGTAATGTGGTGGGTACTGACTCCGTGGTTGCAAGTACTCCAACAATCAGCGCAAACAACACTTTCGATATCAAGGTTAGCAAGGATGGTTCCGCTTATACCGACGGCCCACTTACAGTAACTTCTGGTCAGAGAGTCTATATAAAGGCTGATTACTCAGTAGGCAACGGAGCTGTGACTTGTTACCTAAACATAGGTCCGTATGGCACTATGGGTATAGCTCATACAGGCTTTGTTACTTGGATTGATCAAGGAAGTGCCGATTATCCTACGGCTGGTGGTAAGACATATACGCTCACATGTTCTCAAAGTGGGGGGACTATACAAGTCGGTAGCGATAGTGCAACTGTAAGCACTTTGGTTGGTGCACCACTACCTGTATCTGTGGATCTTAAGGCGAGCGCGGATGGTGTGAGTTATTCAGATTCCGCAGTCTCAGTTTCACCTAATACGACTGTTTGGCTAAAGTGGGATGTTCCAACAGGTATTTCCTATCTCAATTGCAATATATTAGATGGAGGCGCCACAAAGTTTTATCTTGGAGGACCAGCGGGAGCAGGAACCAACCATCTCTGGACTCCTTCAACCGCAGGGACCACATACACATTGAATTGTGGAACTTCCACTGACAGCGTGAGGGCGACGACGGTCTACACAGCTCCAGTGGTAACCCTTACTGCAGACAAGACTACGATTAACCCTGGAGATTCTGTGAAGCTCACATGGTCTTCTACTGGCACACCATCATACTGTCGATCAAGCTCTAATCCTGGAGTAAACAACTGGCAGACGGTTCAGCCAATAAGCGGATCACTCACATTGAATAATCAGTTAGTAACAACTACTTACACACTCACTTGCTACAACTCTGCAGGTCAAAGTGGTGTAAATAGTGTAAATGTTGTGGTAAGCCCGACTACGGCAGATCTTAAGGTCAACGGTTCCGACGGTCCGATTAGTCCTGGACTTACATCAGTCAAACTTACTTGGACGACGGCAAATGTCACATCATGCACCTTAAACGGTGGATCGTTTTACTACACACCACAGGCCGCTTCTAACAGTACGGGAATAATGACCACGTCGGCTGGCACGGTAACATACACTCTCAATTGTTCGGGTGCAGGCGGAAGTGCAAATGACTCCGTGACAGTGAATTATGGAGGCGTTGCGGGAAATGTAAGCGTTGATGTTAAAGGGAACAGCTCAGATGGTTCGGTGAATCTGACAAATGGATCAGCGTTCTCTGTAACTTGGAACGTTTCAAACCTGCCTTCAGGAGGCACATGCCAGCTCCTCACTTCGACAAATACATATGATCTCGGCAATCAGACTACCGGCACATGGATTTTCTACTATGGATGGTCTGATTATCCAACAGCTTCTGGGTCCATTTACAGAGTTACGTGCAAGAGCTCAACAGGCTCAATACTAGGAAGCGACTCTGTGATAGCGACTGTTGGAACTGGGATCGGAGCTGGAACCGTAGATCCATATGCTTCACTTCCACCTATTACAAATGTTACGCCTGCTGGCACCGCTGTCAGCGGGATAACGCAGTATCGCATCAATAGCTCCGCTTTGCGTCTTGGTTATAATGTTGCATTCGTTAGCAACACAAGACCTAATTTACAGGGGAGGGGCGGAGTTTTAGTGTCAATTGCATCTGATGGATCCTCGGGGATTGTGGTAGTTAATTTGGATGACGATTCGTGGAACGTACGAGTGGTTGACCCAGCAACTTACAAAACATCACCTTGGTATACTTTTGTTTCTGGATACGGTACGTCTGCTTATAAAACAGATCAGACGGCTCAGCTCGCATCCGTTCTTGTCGGTTTGCAAAGGATACTAGAACAGTTAAAAGCGCTTACTCAATAAACTTAAAACAAACATCCCCGAGGTGAAACCTCGGGGATGTTTTCATTCATTGGTATGCCCTATTCGTAAGGGTTCTTAACCTTATTCAAAATGGATTTTTTCGTCAGCATTTATCCTTTCTTTAAGTTGTGGGTGCTTTCTTAGCTCCGGATCTCCCTCAACTATTTTCTGCGCCTCATTGCGCGCCGCCTCCACCATCTTAATGTTTCTGAGTGCCTCCATTCCAAGATCTGAAAGTCCCCACTGCTTTCGGCCATATAGCTCACCAGCTCCACGCTGGGCTAAGTCATATTCTGCGAGTTCAAATCCGTTTTTAGCTTTTTGAAGCGAACGCAATCTTTCAACTGATTTTTTGCTTTTTGTTTCGGCAAAAACATAGCAATACGGCTGGTATGAGCTACGCAATACTCTACCGCGAAGCTGATGAAGCTGGGCAAGGCCAAATCTCTCTGCTCCCTCAATGATTATTACCGTTGCATTTGGGACGTTCACTCCCACCTCAACCACAGATGTGGAGACTAAGATATCTGTTTTCCCGTCCTTAAAGTCATTCATAATTCTATCTTTCTCGGCAGGACGCATTTTGCTGTGCATGATTTCAATCTCAAATTTGGGAAATATGTCTTTTTTCAATTTCTTTGCTTCTTCCTTGACCGATTTAGCAAGGACCGCAAGCTCCTTATCAGGATCTGGCTCATCAATCCTCGGGCATATTATGAAGGCCTGCCTTCCGGATTTTATTTCCGCGCGTACTTTCTCATAAACAGAGTTTCTGTTTTGCGGAAGCACTACCTCAGTGATAGGAGTTTTTCTACCTGCTGGCAATTCATCAAGGAGCGAGAGATCCAAATCTCCATATACAGTTAAGGCCAAAGTTCTCGGTATTGGGGTCGCGGTCATACTCAATAGGTGCGGAATTGTTCCTTCTTTTTCTCTAAATTTTTGCCTCTGCGCTGTCCCGAATCTATGCTGTTCATCAATAATCACAAGAGCTAGATGTTTGAATTTCACGGTTTTCTGAATAAGCGTATGAGTCCCTATGAGTATTGGTATTTCACCATTTGCCACCCATTTTAAAAGCTGGCTACGAGAGATATCCGTCCAACCGAGAGGATTTACTTTTGATGGGAATTTTTTGCATCCGCTTCCGGTTATCAGGCCGATCTGGATGCCAGTATATGCAAAGTATTTTATAAATGATTCAAAGTGTTGTTCTGCCAGGATCTCGGTCGGCACCATGTACGCGACTTGGAGATTTCCAAAATCCCTTCCATCAGGTCTAGAATTGATTACTGCAAAGGCCGCGCCTGCCGCCACGGCGGTTTTTCCGCTCCCCACGTCTCCTTCAAGAAGTCTCGACATAGGATGCCCTCTTCTAAAGTCAGAGAGAATGCTCTTGATAGATTTAGCTTGGGCAGAGGTGAGGGGAAAAGGGAAGCGACCGATAAAATCCGTCAAATCTTCAAAATCTTTCTCAATCTTGAAGCTCGCATGATTTTGCCATATTGCTCTGTCGCGATTCTTTCTAAGCTG
>Ga0155564_126_pt1 | contig 8406 bp, 9 predicted proteins | sample RifCSPhighO2_12_FD_107221 | JGI IMG/M metagenome (GOLD analysis project Ga0155564, IMG submission 107221) | Candidatus Zambryskibacteria bacterium RIFCSPHIGHO2_12_FULL_43_12b
GTTGAAGCCGCGCTCGAAGCGATTCGACCAAGTGCGGTTGTTGAAGCCGCGCTCGAAGCGATTCGACCAAGTGCGGTTGTGGTCGGTGAGAGTGCCCCCTGCCATCTCGAGAAGCAGATAGCAAAGGCTGCAAACGCTCTCAGTATTCCGCTTGTCGCTGTAGATGATTTGTGGGGAGGTTTCCGTCGGCTTGATGCTCGCCCAGATCTTATACTTACTCTTGATGAACTCGGAGTGAGGAAAGCCAAAGAGGCTTTTCCAGATGTCAGTGTGTCAGTGGTAGGTAATCCTGGTGTTCCCTCTGAAGAGGAGCTCTCTGAATTGAAGGAGCTTCAGGTTCCTGCCCTGACCTCTCTGAAGAACAGTTACGTTAAGGTCATCACATTCGTCGGAGGGGGGAAAGAGAGTACCCTCAAGGAACTCCAACTTCTCTTGGAGTGCCTCAAGCTCACACCCAAGTCGTGGTGCTTGGTAGTATCTTTTCATCCTAAGTGGAGAAAGGTACTTAATCCAGAGGGGAAGGAGTATGGCGACGTCTGGTCGGAAGCCTTGAGCTCTCTTGGAAACAGGGTCCGATACACACATGAGCTTGGCATTAGCTCACGAGACGCGGTTGTCGGCGCTGATCTGGTCGTGGCTGGGGTGAGCACTCTCATGACAACAGCCGCAGCTTTAGGGAAACCTGTTGTTTCTCTCACGACTCCAGAAGTGTTGGAGGTTCTCAGGTCGGAGGGTGGGCTAGATGAAGTGCCCCAAGTCTCTCTGGGCCTAGCCAAGGAAGTTGTGGTCCCTGAAAATCTCTTGTCAGAAAGTATCCTTGATCCTGATGTAAGGAAGATGCCGGTTTCTTATGATCCGGTCCAGGCTGCTCTGGCAGTACAAGATTTTCTCCGGAAGTAGTTTGATGGCTTGCATGCTGACACAGCATGCAAGCCATTTCTTTATTTTGGAAGACGGCTTTTAACGTGAAGTAATGTAATAAAGTACATGGTAATTGCTATACCTAAGACGACCTGACCAATAATGAGATATATGTCGCCGACTAATACTATTTTCACAAATAAAATCCACGTGATTATGAATCTCGTCAACACTTCTTGAGTAACTATATCGTCCGCTGAGCCAGTCTTTTGAATGTGCATCCACTGCTTGAAAATGCCTATGCTCATAAATATGAGAGCCAATACTGAAAGCCAATCAAAAATTGCCAGATATGGACTCATGGTGATATTAAGCGTTTGAATTTAAGTTCAGTTTCCTCCCATTCACTAGGAGTATTTATATCAGCCTCATACTTGTGGGCATTTTCTGCAATGTACAGCTCCACTTTGTCACCGTATAAGTTCGGTTTTGCTTCGTAAAGGTTCGAAGGTTTTAAAATATAACCGAGATCATTTCTCGCGTAACACTTTTGTGGAAAATCTTGTCTTCTTACCAGCATATCTTTGAGAGATTTCCCTCCCCAAAGGCTGACCTTCCCTTTGGCATCTTTTGTAAGGGTCCAATAGGGAGTATGGTTTGCAGGGGTTTCATTCACCGCCACCACTGAATCAGCGTTTGACTCCTTGAAAATCTTTATCATATCGTCAATGTGAAATGTCTGACGAAGAGGGGAAGTAGACTGAAGAAGCATCAGCGCATCTGCATGATAGTTTTCATTATCACGAAGCCACTCATAAGCATGTTTCAATACTGGCTCCACGCCGACTGTGTCACCTGCGAGTTCAGAGGGACGCAGAAATGGCACCTCCGCTCCATATTGTCTTGCAACTTCTGCGATTTTTTCGTTGTCAGTTGTAACAATAACTCTATCTAATCCAGAATTCTTCGCAGAGATAATTGACCACGCAATCAGAGGTTTTCCACAAAAACCTCTCAAGTTTTTGAGGGGTATGCTCTTGGAACCTCCTCTGGCAGGAATTATGCCTACTATTTTCATATGGAGACTTTAGCATATTTTTGAGTGAAAAAAGAAGTGCAGGTAAATCACTGGTCAATCTCGTCATCTATCATTTCAATCAGAATATGAAGAATTAACTCGTGACCTTCTTGGATACGAGGAGTACGGTTACTTGGAACCTTCAGCACGTGATCTGCAGTTTTTGCTAGTTGTCCTCCAGTTTTCCCAGTAAGACCAATCGTTATCAACCCAATCTTCTTCGCAACTTTGGTGGCTTCTAAAATGTTTCTTGAGTTTCCACTTGTGCTGATTGCTATCAGCACATCATTTGGTTTCGCCAGAGCTTCAACCTGTCTAGAAAATATATGTTCAAAGCCGTAATCGTTTCCAATGGCTGTAATTGTTGAAGTATCAACAGACAACGCAGATGCTCGAAGAGGTTTGCGTTCTTTTTCAAAGTGGCCACGAAACTCGCCGACAATATGCTGACTATCCGCAGCTGATCCGCCATTTCCGCAGACAAACAAGTGTCCGTCATTCTTTATCAGCTTTTTTAAGACTTCTGAAACTTTTAATATCTCAGAACTTATATCTTTTAGATGATTAATCGTCTCTAAGTTTTCATTTATAGACTTTTCTATAGGATTTTCTTTGGAATTCATTAGGATGATATTACATTTTTCCACTTTTTTTACAAATGCGATTTAAAAAAAGGGCAGACGATTTCTCGTCTGCCCTTATCTTACAAACACTACATGTTGAGGATTTTCGCGATCTGGCCACTGTCAACGTAATCGCGCGCCTCAAGAAACTCATCCATCGGCATTGCTCCGTAGTAGATCGGAGAACCGTTTACACCATGGAGCACCTTGGTGGCATCATCAAGCTCGAGAATGTACTTTCTCAAAGCCTCGTCTGCTACCGGTTGGCCAAACATATCAAAGTTCAGACCAAAGTGCTCGTGAAGAATAGCCTGAACCTTTGGATGCTTGAACATTGCAGTGCCAGGATAAGCCGTTGCGGTAAACATCCGCTGGTTGATTGAAGCGACTGCGGCTGCATACTCTGGCGTTCCCGGTACAATACCTTGAGTCACTTCCTCTACTTGCCAGAGGATGAAGGCAACACTCGTCTTCAAGTCCTCCAGCCTCTCGCCGGGATACCCCATCATCCATGTGCAGTTGGCATGCATGCCGACTTCGCGAGTCTTCCTAATTCCCTTGACCATTGTTTCGGGAAAGTCGAAGCCGTTTATCCTGACGAGCTTGTTTTCCTTGGATCCCTTAGGCCGCAGGATGTGTCCGCCTTTGTTCATCTTTTCCAGGACAAAGGCGCTGGCGCTTTCTGCCCCAAAACCGATGTACTTGCAACCAGCCAGAGCCATTGGCTCGAAGCGCTCGTCTGCTTCGTCAAGGCGAGTGTGAGTGCCCCAACGAAAATCAAGTCCCTCAAACGCTTGAGGGAGCTCTGCCATGCGCTTAGCGCTCACGGCAAAGTTGTCGTCTGGAAAACCGATGAAGTCAACTCCATACTCCTTGATCAACCATTCGGCTTCCTTCCGTAGATTTTCAGCAGAGCGGATGCCATAGTTTCTCTCACCCTGAGCTCCGCGATAGCAGAAGTTACAGGCGAAAGGACAGCCTCTTGAAGAGACGGTGGTGAGGCTCCGCTTCATGGAAAAAGGCGCGGCCGAGCTGTTATTTGCAGCCAGGCCCCAGACAGGAGTCTCTATGTACCATTCAAGGACCTTGTTGCCGAGGACATCCTCATGGAGGAGATCCCAAGCGGCAAAGGGCAGAATGTCCAGATTCTCCGGTCGGTCACCTTCGTACATGAATTTCGGTTTACCACCGATCTCTCCCGCATAGTACGCGCTCTCTGTCATCGCAGAGCGCCAGTTCAATCCGGCGCTTTGCTTGGCTTTGAGCACATCATTTGCGATAAGGAGAATGATGTCGTCTCCCTCCGAATGGGCGATTGCGTCAAGTTCCGGAATCCAGTTAAGGAAAGGAAGTTTGACTTCTGTCGCAAGCCCTCCGCCTGATACGATGAATGCATCAGGCATCATCTTTCGACAGATTTTGGCAATCGCTTCTTGCCAGCGGAGGGTAGTGATTTTTCCAGACAGTCCAATCACGTCCGGCTCTCCATGTTTTCCGATATGGAGACTCAGGAGCTCCAGAGCTTCTTCGTACGAGAGGTGCCTTCCGTTAGGAAGGCGCTGAAGATCTGCACTTCGGTCTTTGACTCGGTAGGCATTGAGATCCACGATGGAAGGCTCTGCTCCGTACTGACGCAGACGCGCTGCCATGAGACCCGGTCCTTGCGGAGGGGTATTTGGCTTTGCGGTTTCCCGAAGAGGCATGTTGATGAAAAGTACGCGACATCCCTTGAGAGCGTCAGATTGTAACTGCGCAACTCTATCGCTTGGATGTGCACGATGTGAGTGAGGTATGACTTCCAGGACTTTTGGCATTTTGCAACTCCATTCTTGTAGTGATGTGAAAGAACATTTTCTTGCGGCACAATAACATAGATATTTGACATTGACAATATATTAACTATGATGTGCCAAGCAGTTCTATATGGCAAATACAGAAAACGGAGGCTCACGTGCTTACCAGATTTGGAACAGTGTGCAATGAAGCTCTAGACGGCGCAATGCGAATCGATGCGGTCATTTTTGATGGAGATGGGGTTATTACAAACAATCAAGTCCTGGAGGGTCTGGATGTAAAACCAAAGTGGCGCAGTCACTATGATGGGCAGGGGATTTCACTCCTCAGGGCCATTGGCATTCGCGTCTGCTTCATCACGAATGAGGAGGGGATTTCCGCGGCGGCGCTCGCTTCAATGGTTGAGAGATGGAATAGTCTCCCTTCTACGATTAACGAAAACAATCCCAATGGATGGAGCCGCGTTGATCTTTATACCGGTCGAGGTGGAGTAAACAAGGTAACGTCTGCCGAAGAGTGGCTTTCAGCGAACAGTCTGTGGTGGGCAAACTGCGCAGTGATGGGAGATGATCTCGTGGATGTTCCAATGCTTAGACAGGCCGGTCTACGAGTAGCTCCAGCTTCTGCGGAATATGTCATTCAGGACATGGCGCACTTTATTAGTCGGCGCATAGCAGGAGCAGGTGCGATTCGTGATTTTGCGAACTTTGTTCTTCATGTTCGCAAAATCGACCCAACGACCTTGCCGACACAATAACCGAGTGCAAACAGAGGCTTCCTTTAGGCCTCTGTTTTCTTATGTTATAGTGTTTTAACTTAGCATGACTAATGAATTTACTGGAAAAAAGGTTCTTGTTGCCGGAGGTACCGGAGGTATTGGGAAGGCCATTGCAGAAGCTTTTCTCGTGGGTGGAGCACGAGTTTTTGTGCAAGGTCGCAATCTTCAAAAGCTTGAAAAGCTCATATCTGAGCTTGATGTGAAATATAAAGGAAACATATCGGGAACATCTTCCAATCTTCTGATTGCAGAAGACTTTTCTAAATTACTTGATGCCGCTAATAATTTCTTGGATGGAATAGACGTGCTTGTGTCGGCTATCGGAAGTGGGAAATTTAAAAAAACCGGACTATTAACTCAAGAGGAATGGAGTCAAGTCATGGATCAAAATTTTTACTCTACGGCGCTACTTTTAAACACCGCGGCTCCTTTTCTTGAAAAAGGCTTAGATTCAAATGTTGTAGTGATGGGATCAATTGCTGGAATTGAGAGGCTAAACGCTCCAGTGGGATACACCGTGGCAAAAGCGGCGCTTCATGCTTATGTCAGAGCCATGTCAGCGGAACTGGCTTCAAGAAAGATTCGTGTAAACATCATACATCCAGGCAATATATATTTTGAGGGTGGGAGATGGGAAGAAATTCAGGACGAAGATCCCGCGGGGACTAAAAATTATATTGAGTCAGTGGTTCCGCAGAGACGTTTCGGCTCTCCAGAAGATGTTGCGCAAGCGGTTCTCGCTCTAGCATCACCGAAATCCTCATTTATTACAGGCGCCTCACTTGAAGTTGACGGAGGTCAGAGTGTATCATTCTAAGAATTATGATGACAATGCACACAGATGTATTTGACCTCAGAAAGAGAATCTATATCGTTACTGGGGGCGCAGGATATTTAGGAATGAAACATGTGGAAGCGATTCTTGAAGCCAACGGCAGAGTTGCGCTCTTTGATATAGATCCCACCGTGCTTGAAAAGATAAACGGACTTCACTCAAAATATGAGAAAGATGTAAAAGCATATGTGGTTGATATTACAGATGAGAAACAGGTAACTGATGCCGTGGAGAGTGTGATGAAAGAGCTTGGACCCATTTACGGTCTAATCAACAACGCCGCCAATAACCCAAAGATGAGGGAGACAAATCAGAAAACAACCGGCTCTCGTTTGGAGACTTTCTCTAGAGAAACATGGGAGAACGATCTTGCTGTGGGAATTACCGGAGCATTCATCATGAGCAAAATAGCCGGCAGAGAGATGGCAAAAAACCGTGAAGGTGTGATATTGAATATTGCTTCAGATCTTTCCGTTATCGCTCCAGATCAAAGGATTTATCGAAAAGAAGGTGAGGAAAAGGCGTCACAGCTTAAACCGGTGACCTATTCAGTAACCAAACACGCATTGATCGGCCTTACGAAATATCTTGCAACTTACTGGGCAGAGGAGGGGATTAGATCAAACGCCCTATCTCCCGGGGGAGTCTATAATCCTAATATTGATCCGGATTTCATGAAGAAATTAACAAATTTAATTCCTATGGCCCGAATGGCCGAGCCGGATGAGTACAAGGGAGCTGTAATCTTTCTACTTTCAGACGCATCAAAATATATGACTGGAAACAATCTAATAATTGATGGAGGACGAAGTGTTTGGTAAAAAGCATGAATATTGGCATCATTCAAGGACGATTAACACCCTCTGACGGAGTAATTCAAAAGTTTCCTGATGGAAAATGGCTTGCAGAATTATTCACAGCAAGAAGAATTGGTTTTACATACATTGAGTGGCTGGCAGATGCATCTTTTAACGCAGAGAATCCTGTGTGGACAGGAGAGCAACTAGAGCAAGTTCGTGAGGGTATAAAATCAGCTGGCCTAGTCTCTCACTCTCTCTGTGTTGATCACATAATGAAGCGTCCTCTAACCATAGAGGACGCTTCCGAAGCAGAGAAAAGTTACAATGATTTGCTCAAGATTATTAGCAATGGATATGCATTTGGCATAACGCATGTGGTCTTGCCTTTTCTGGAAGGAGCTTCGCTTAAGGATAATCCTAAAAAGACTAATCTTGCAAATGAAAAATTGAAACGCCTTCTCGCAAATTTGAAAGGAAAGAATATTAGTTTTTGCGTTGAAACGGATTTAAATACCCAAGAGCATGAGAGCTTGCTTAGAGATCTCCCGGATTCTGTGGGGATTTGTTTAGACACTGGGAATAGAACTTCCTTTGGTTTTGACCCAAGCGAGGAGATTTTGTATTGGGACAAAAGATTGCTCCATGTTCACATTAAAGACAAAGATCAAGCAGGCAAGAACGTGCTCTTGGGAACTGGTCTGGTTGATTTTGATCATGTTTTTGAATCATTCAGACAAATTGGGTATTCAAATGCTTTCACTCTGGAGACTAATAGAGGGGAAAATGAAGAGGAATCGGCTATCAGGCATATTGCCTTCTTAAAGAATTTGATAACAAAATATGAATTAAGTAAATATTGATATATTCCTGTTTTCGTTTTAGTCTTCAGACTAGAACAGTTCTAAAATTTTCTACACTCTGGAGGTCTAATGACGAGTCTCAAGCAGGAAAACGCTCCGAATGTGTATCAGTCTGTTCATATCGGACCGTTCTCTGTAGGTGAATTTGGGTGCCCCGTCCTGATCGTTGCCGAGATCGGAATCAATCACAACGGGGATATCTCAATCGCCAAGGAGCTGATTGAACAGGCGAAGAAGGCTGGGTGTCATGCTGTAAAGTTCCAGAAGAGGACCGTTGAGGTTGTGTACTCAGAGGATGAGCTTGCTCGCGCTCGCCAAGTTCCTCCCCACACGGGAATTCTGCAGAACGCCGCACGTAGGGGAGTGCTTTCTCCGGAAGCCGTAGCTCGCCTCGAAGCGTCAGGTTTTGAGGATGCAACGAACGGAGATCTCAAGTACGCCCTTGAGTTCACACATGAAGAGTATGCCGAAATTGACCGTTTCTGCAAAGAGCGCGGCATCTTGTGGTTCGCTTCTCCATGGGACGAGGGTTCTGTCGATTTCCTTGAGGAGTTCAATCCTCCATGTCATAAGGTTGCCTCGGCGTCTATCACTGACAAGGAGCTCCTTGCTCGCCTCAAGAAGACTGGCAGGCCAATCATCCTCTCAACGGGAATGAGTCTTCACTCGGAGGTTGCGCGGGCAGTCGAGATTGTCGGGGCGGAGAACCTCATTCTCCTTCACACGGTCTCCACTTATCCCACGAAGGATGAAGGCGACCCCAATATCAGGATGATT
>Ga0155564_127_pt1 | contig 8213 bp, 8 predicted proteins | sample RifCSPhighO2_12_FD_107221 | JGI IMG/M metagenome (GOLD analysis project Ga0155564, IMG submission 107221) | Candidatus Zambryskibacteria bacterium RIFCSPHIGHO2_12_FULL_43_12b
ATTTGTGCCCACATCAAAAAATAAATTTGAAGTTTCTATATCAAAAACAATCTTACGCATACGTGTGGGATTAAGAAGGAAGAATTAAAAATTAAGAATAAAACTTGGAATCTCCTCCTTTTTTAGAGTTTTTTCTTCCCCGGATTTAAGGTTCTTTACCTTATATTTTCCGGTTTTTACTTCATCTTCTCCAAACACTAGTACATAGGGGATGCGATTCTTGTCTGCCGACTTTATCATGTCTCCCACTTTTCTGTCCGACCAATCTACTGCAACATTTACTCCACTCATCCGAAGAGACATCAAAAGTTTTACTAGCTCATCGACAAGCATAAGATCGGTGGGAATAATACAAAGATTCGTTGTTGGTTTGTATGATGGAAGTAAGTTGTGTGTTTCTAGGAAATCTCTAATTGTGACATCTCCCATTCCGAAGCCCACAGCTGGAACCAATTCTCCACCAAATATTTCAAGTAAATTATCGTATCTACCACCACCCAATAGAGACCTTGGATTTTTAGGGTCTGTGTCAAAGAATTCAAACACAACACCAGTATAGTAGGCTTGTCCGCGGGCTAGGGTGCGGTCAACCCTAGCGTTCATGATTCCTGATTTATTAAGCTCACTTATTACGTTGTTGAGAGGGGCTTCATCTTCAGAACTCGTGTTGAGTCTAATTTCGTAATCAGATTGCTTTGCTCCAAACACCTCCATAATTTTGTTGGCGAGGATGATTATTTCTATATCAGCGCTTATATTTGAAATGCCGAAAATATCTACATTTAATTGCCAGTGTTCACGGAGACGACCTCTCTGAGTGGCTTCGTATCTAAAAAGATTGGGTATTGAATACCAGCGTAGTGGAAAGCCCAGGTCGCGTTTTCGTGCTGCTACCATACGGGCAAGGGTAGGGGTCATTTCTGGACGAAGGGTTACTTCGCGACCTCCACGATCAGTGAAGGTGAAAGTTTGCTCATTCACGATTTCATCACCCGACTTCTCTCTATATATTTCTGATGGCTCTAAAATAGAAGCGTCGTATTCCTCATATCCGAAAAGCTCTGGAATCTTTTTCCATACGGAAAATATGTAGTTTTGAACAAATTTATCCTCCGGATAGAAATCTCGGACGCCTTTATATGGATCGGTTGATAGTTTCGCCATAGATGCTATTTTAACAGAAGTATGGTTAATAAAAAAGAAATCCTGAATCTATACAAGAATATGGGGGAGACACCCCTTGAGTGCCTTGAGCGCTTTAAGGTGGAAAATCCAAAGTGGCAGGGAGTGCCTATGACTTACGCTGGACGGCTTGATCCTATGGCAAAAGGACTTCTCTTGGTGCTTGCGGGAGATATAGATGAAACAGAGAAGAAAAAACTTCTTTTGCTAGATAAAACATATGAATTTGAAGTTTTGTGGGGAATTAAAACAGATACTTACGACATCCTAGGACTTCCAACGGTTGGAGGGGGTATCCCAAGTGTTGAATCTATTGAATCGGAAACAAACAAACTTGTGGGTAAGAGATCGCAAAAATATCCACCATATTCATCAAAGCCAGTGAAGGGAAGACCCCTTTTTAGTTATGCAAGAGCAGGAAATATTGACGAAATAGATATTCCCCAGAAAGAGATAGCAGTATTTTCCGCTGGTATTCTGTCACAGCGAAAAATTATGGGTAAAGAATTGTTAGCGGAGATAATAAGTGGTGTCAGTAGAGTCAAAGGAGATTTTCGTCAAGAAGAAATAATAGGGAAGTGGAAAGAAGTTTTGTCGAATAAATTAGATTCAGAATTTCTAATTACAAAAATGTGCGCAGAAGTTTCTAGTGGTACATACATTCGCTCAATCGCAAATGAACTCGGCGAGAAACTAGGTTGTGGCGCTTGTGCCTACTCAATTAAGCGCACCCAAATCGGCGGTTATTCAATATAAACCCTTATTCTAATGTTCTTGAGAACATTAGAATAAGGGTTGGAGAGTTTTTTGCGTGCTCCCGGCCCCTACCTTTTTATTTCGTCTCCTTTCGCCTTGCCTTGCTTCTATCTTGTTCAGTCAAGTACTTTTTTCGCAAACGTACGCTTTTAGGCGTGATTTCAATATAGTCATCCTCTGCCATTACTTCCATCGCTCTTTCAATAGATAGAATCCAAGCTGGCGCTAAATAAACGCTGTCGTCTGATCCAGATGCGCGCATGTTGGTGAGCTGTTTTCCTTTTGTGGGGTTTACGTACATGTCCTCGCCTTTTGTCACATTGCCGATAACTTGTCCTTCGTAGATTTCAGCCGCAGGTTCAATGTAGAGAGTCCCTCTCTGTTGCAAATTATCCAGTGCGAAAGCAAGAGCCTTGCCGCTTTCCATTGAAATCATTGAGCCGTAGCTTTGCTTGCGAATTTCTCCAGCATGCTCACGAAAGGCAATAAATCTACTGGAAATAATACCAAGTCCTTTTGTATCAATAATAAACTGCCCTCTATATCCCAATAGAGCTCGTGTAGGCACTTCAAAGATTAGTCGCACCTGATTGTCGTGCTCCTTCTTCATGTTCATCAGAATTCCTCGTCTTTCAGTGAGCTTGGAAATGATGGCACCAGAAAATTCTTCAGGGACATCAATAACTGTCTCCTCATAAGGCTCCATCTTCACGTCATTTTCTTCTTTAATGATTACTTGAGGTTGAGAAACTTGGAGTTCGTATCCCTCACGCCTCATGTTTTCTAGAAGTATTGCTATGTGAAGCTCACCGCGTCCATAGACGGTAATGTAATCGCCCGAGGCGAAATCAACCTTGAGCCCCACATTCACCTCAAGCTCTTTTTCCAGCCTTTCTTTTATCTGTCTTCCCGTAACAAATTTTCCTTCTTTGCCCGCAAAAGGGGAGTCATTTACCAGGAAATTTAAGGAAATAGTCGGTTCATCAATGTTGATGGCCGGCATTATCTCTCCTTTTTCTTCTCCAGAGATAGTTTCTCCAATAAAAATATTGGGGAAACCGGCAATCATCACTATGTCTCCAGAGTGAGCTTCAGCGACCTCTTTCTTTGTTACGCCCTCAAATGTGTACAGTTTTGTAATTTTTCCAGAGTAAGTATTTCCATTTGGTTCTTTTACAAAGACGATTTGGCCATTTTTTACGCTTCCCTCATATATTCTGCAAATTGCCATACGACCAAGGAAGTTGTCATAGGCGAGATTGAATGATTGGAGTTTCGCTGGTGCGTCCTTTTTTTCGTTTGCGGGCGCAACTTCTTCGAGTATTACATCCAGGAGAGGGAAGAGATCCTTTGATTCATCTTTGAGATTTCGTTTTGCTATACCATCTCTTCCGATTGCGTAAACAGTAGTGAAATCAAGTTGTTCATCGCTTGCTCCAAGTTCCATGAAGAGTTCCAATACAAGTTCGTGCACTACTTCCGGTCTTGCGGCGGGCTTGTCTATTTTGTTTATGACGACAATCGGTTTAAGACCAAGCTCAAGGGATTTCTTGAGTACAAATCGTGTTTGGGGCATAGGCCCCTCTTGCGCGTCCACGACGAGTAAGACAGTATCAATAGAGCGAAGTACCCGCTCTACTTCACTTCCAAAATCCGAGTGGCCAGGGGTGTCCACGATGTTGATTTTCGTATCTTTGTAGAACACCGATGTATTCTTGGCATAAATAGTGATACCACGCTCTTGTTCAAGCGCATTTGAGTCCATAGTGACTCCTTCTTCCACCATCCCAGTCTGACGCATCAAAGCATCAGTAAGTGTAGTCTTACCGTGGTCGACGTGAGCGATTATGGCAATGTTTCTGATTTCCATACTATTTAATAAAAGCAATACAATTCTCTAGGTCTGTGCGCAACTTGCCCCGTACGAAATAGACTGCTTGCAGTCGTTATTTTGTGTGGGGTGATTGCGATATTTCTAATCTGCATGGTTCTAGGAATGAAAAGTCCCGCCTTGCGGGACGTTCGTGGCTATATTAAAGCAAAAAATATGCATTTTTGCAATGGCGTTTCTATCTAGCTTTCGTTTTCCGTGGTAAAATACACTAATGAACCCGTTCGCAAATATTAGTAAATTGCCTCTTCCTGTGGAAGGTAAAGAAGTGTTATGGGGGTTCTTCGGGGTGTTTATCATCGTATATGTGGTAATAAGTGCCATCCTTTTGTTCCATTGGAGACGATACGGAATGAACAATAAGAATATTATATTTGCCGAGGCGATATTTTTGGTAGTGTCGCTTTCTCTATTCGGGATTGCTTTTGCGACACTGAGTAACTTCTAACATGCTTCACCTAGATCCGGGAGAAAAGATAATAATAGAGGTCCGCAAGCATTGGTTTGTTTTCTTTTCATACGGTTTTTTTCTTGCCGTGGCGGCTATTGCCCCCTTCATACTCTATGAACTTTATGCGCACCTTTTTGACTTCAACATCCCATTCATTGGCAATGCAGACACGCTCGCAGGGTTTGCATACTCATTATGGCTTCTTGCAATCTGGATTTCTTTTTTTGTTCAATGGACTAACTATTATCTGGATGTCTGGTACATTACTCAGAAGCGCATAATTGATGTAGAGCAGAAACGCCTCTTTCATCGCGAAGTGTCTAGTATTCGCTTTGATAAAATCCAAGATATTACAGTCGAGGTCAAAGGTCTTTTGGCAACTTTTCTCAATTTTGGCCATGTGAGTGTGCAAACCGCATCAGAGGATAGCCAAGATTTTTCTATGAAAAGCGCTGCTAACCCGGAACGTATTCGCAAGACAGTTTTTGCTCAACATAATCTTGTTGCAGAGAGAACTCAACCTGTGAGAATAGTAGAGAAAGATTTGAATGGAAATGTATAGTCCTAATACAAGTATTAAAGTACTCAAGAGTTTTTTACTACCGGTTCTAGTACTCACATTGCTTGTTGTCAGTTTTTTGTATAAGGAAAACATAAGGAGTTTCATTTTGGATTCGCGAGAGAGCACGTCCAAACTTATTGATTTGGCAAAGGATGTCTCAACTCCCGGCGGGCTTGTCTCTAAAATTGACTCATTAGACGCGTTTCTTACGGAGGGAGGAGTGTTTCTATACACGAACAATGAAAGGGAAAAGTACGGATTGGCTCAATTTAGGGCAGATCAAGGACTTATGGATATTGCTGAGGAGAGACTTCAGGACATGTTTGCCAAGGGGTATTTTGAGCACGTATCACCAACTGGTGAATCTGCTTCCAGTATTGCCGATGATATTAATTACGGATATATAGCCATAGGAGAAAATATAGCCCTCGGGAATTTTGAGAACGACCAGACGATTGTAAAAGCTTGGATGGATAGTCCCGGACACAGAGCAAATATTCTATCAGGCAAATTCACTTCTCTTGGGGTGGCAGTAGGGAAAGGGACTTACAATGGCAAATCGACTTGGATAGGTGTGCAGATTTTCGCAAAACCTCTCTCGGAATGTCCTTCAGTGGATAGGAATCTTAAGATGACTATAGATGATAAACAGCAGCGTATAGATAATCTTGAAGGTGAGATTGCCGCGCTTGAAGCAAAGATAAGGGATGCGGAGAGGGGCAAAAATAAAAATAGAGAAGAATATAATCTCCTGGTGGAGGAATATAATAAGCTTGCGAGCGAAATAAATAAAGAAATATCTGAATTAAAAGCGCTGATTGCGACATATAATTCTCAAGTGAAAGCGTTTAATAGCTGTATTGAGCAATAAAACATATGGGGAAAATTATCTTAGGTTTTAGACAGTTTATTCTGAGGGGAAATGCGGTTGATTTAACTGTTGGTATAGTGATTGGGGCAGCCTTCGGAGCGCTGGTAAGCTCGTTGGTGGCAGATATTCTAACACCCATACTGGCATCGCTTACCAAGACTACCGATTTTTCTAAACTTGTGTGGCTACTCAATGGTAGCGAGATAAAATATGGTAATTTCTTAAATGTTTTAATTTCCTTTGTAATTGTTTCGTTTGCGGTATATTTCTTCGTGGTTGTGCCTGTGACAAAATTTACGAGGAAGAAGGATGAGATTTCAGCACCAACTTCAGAAGAAATAATATTGCTTCGAGACATTAGAGATACGCTAAAAAACCGGTAATAGACAGAGCATAATCAATAAGGCAATATTAAGACATGAAAAGATATGATGAGTTGTATTTAAAGAGAAGCGTAGAATCTCTGAAGGGCATTTCCACCTCTGAGATTCTCGGTTTTATAAAGCCCAAGATTGAAACAGCGCTCACTTGGGAAGAGCTTGAGGAGAAGCTAAACAGGGGAAAGACCCTCAATATTAAGCTTGGCATCGACCCCACAGGCGCAGAATTACATTTTGGGCATTTGGTGCCCGTAATGCTTCTAGATTTATTCCTGCGCGCCGAGCATCATATTGACTTGGTTATTGGAGATTTTACTGCGCGGGTGGGGGACCCATCTGGAAGAGAAACAGCCAGAGTGCCTCTGACCATTGAACAAATATTAAATAATTTCTCATCGTATAAGAAGCAAATTTCACCGTATATTGATACATCGGCAATCACTCTTCGCAGAAATTCCGAATGGTTAGAGAAAATGAATCTGTCAGATTTTTTTTCCATCATACAAAATATAAATCTCGGAGACGCAACACAAAGAGAAGATTTTCGTGCGAGAGCGAAAAATGCGGAGGGAGTAAGCTTGGCAGAAGCTTGCTATGGAGTGTTAATGGGGATTGATTCGCTGAATTTAGAAACGGATATTGAGCTTGGGGGGTTGGACCAGCTTCTAAACTTTAATCAGTGCAGAAAAGTGCTGGAAATTTCCAGCAAAGAAAAAGAAGTGGCTCTCACCACTCCCATACTTGAAGGCACGGCCGGTGACGGTAGAAAAATGAGTAAGAGTTTTGGAAACTATGTTGCGCTTGATGCGACAAATGAGGACAAGTTTGGGAAAATCATGTCCATTCCGGATAATCTCATGTTTTCATACTTTGCAAGTTTCGCTCCAGTCATGGAAAAGGAAAGTGATGAACTCAAGGCTTTCATTGAAGAAAATCCGCTTGAAGCAAAGAAACAGCTCGCTACGTTTATTGTTGCCTTAGGCTCTAAGGAATTGTCTCAAGGGGAGGCAGAGAGAGAAAAGTTTGAACGCAAATTCTCTAAAAAGGAAATCACGGAGGATGACGTGATTGAAATCATCGGGGGTGGAGATGAAACTCACTTTGAAGTCCTCTCCAGGTCAGAATATTTTGAAAGCAAAAGTGAGCTTAGAAGGCTCTTTGAGCAGGGAGCTGTTGTTCATATCAAGCCTTCAGGCGAAGATATGGTACTTGATTTAGACACTGTTGTGTCTGAAGCGGAGGGCATTGTCAGAGTGGGGAAGAGAAGGTTTTTCAAAATTTCTATAAAGTAGGTTTTTTTGAGAGCATTTTTGAAGAAGTTGCTATCGAAAATAGCCGAAGTATGGCTAGAAATATGATATCTAAAGGATAATTCTTCAGAGGTCAAAGGAATAGCAGATCTCGGTTTTTATCATCACTCTCCCTATTGCCATCTCTTTTCTCATTTCTTTCCTTCTCTCTTTTGGCTTTGAGGGTTGAGGCGAGAAAGACGCTGTTTATGCCAAACTTCCTTTCTACGGTATCCACTTGTTCAAATATTTTTACCAGTTTTTCGGTTCTCTCAACATCACCAAACAGGTCAACTTGTCTGTTTTTCTCTGGGATAAGGTCGCAGAGAGTAATGCCTGTGGCGCGATAAAGAGTGTTCTTCCTGTGAATCTTTAAAAAATCTTTCTCTACATATGAAAGTATTTTAGATGGGATGTTTGTGGGAGATGGAATAGCTAGATCCTGTTTATGGTAGCTGAAACTTTGAGTTTTTAAAAAGTAAAAGATTTTCCTGGTCTCAAGTTTGTAATGTCGCGCTTTGCGGCAAGCACTTTCAACATTTCTTGATAACTCTGAAAGAAGGAATTCGGGATTGGAAGAAGGCGGATGGAAGGTTTTGGTTTTAGAGATTGAAGAATATGTGATTTTTGGGTTGGGATCTATATCATGCACCACTTCACAGTTTAGCTCTGTCCATATTTCTTCATACGGTTTGGAGAGATGATGTTTTATCCATGCTTCATCTTTGCTAGCAAAGTCATAAGCGGTTTTAACGCCTTTCTGCAGGAGAAATCGTGAGGTATTGGGGCCAATACCCCAGATTTTTTCAATGGGAGTTTTTGCAAGAAAGA
>Ga0155564_109_pt3 | contig 6742 bp, 8 predicted proteins | sample RifCSPhighO2_12_FD_107221 | JGI IMG/M metagenome (GOLD analysis project Ga0155564, IMG submission 107221) | Candidatus Zambryskibacteria bacterium RIFCSPHIGHO2_12_FULL_43_12b
GATCTTCTCTATACAAATCTATAAGCTATTTTCTTGAAGGTCGGTCCTAGATATTTGAATGTCAGATATGCGACTGCCAGACCGACGAGCATTCCGGCAATGATGTCAGAAGGGTAATGCACTCCAGATATAATACGGGCAATTGTCATCAGTGTCGCCGCAGACAGAAACCAGACGCCCCATTTCTTATTATAATGATAAATCGCAAATGCAAATGCGAAGAAGAAAGCCGAGTGAGCAGAAGGAAAAGAGAAGGAGTCTTCGTAAAACAGGGGGTCAATATCATAAACAAGATATGGGCGTAATCTATGAAAATAAAGACGAATGAATTCAGTGATGCCAGATTGCACAAAAAATCCTGAGAAAAAGACAGTGCCGGCCATATGGATTTTATCCCTATATGAATGAGTGGCGAGATAGAGTAATACTATAAATATAGTTGGAAGTATATAAGTCAGAGACTCTGCGGTAAAAACTATAAATGTGTCTAATAAAGGTGAGCGGCCGGATAAACTGTTAAGCAGAATAAACGCGCTCACATCAATACCAGAGAAGAAATTCATAATCGTAATTGTAACAAATATTTTAAAATCAAATCTGAATTTTTTTGTAAAAAAACCCCGCCACTGTTAGGTGGCGGGGAAGAATGGTTAGGATCAAGCTAATCTCTTGCGACTCAATCTCCCTGCTATCCAAAGACCAAGAAGCGTCATCGGTATCAGGTAGAGTGTAGCTGGTTGGGGGAATTGATAGATTGTGAGTGCTAATACAGCCACGAGGACACCGAGCAAATATCCAGCGATGCTCATCCATGAGCCGCGCTTGCCGTACAGCCTGTGTGCCAAGAGAATTACAGCTCCCGGGAGTACCAAATCGCCGACACCTATCGTGATCATTGGAGCAGCAGATAGAGAAAGACTTTCGGGAATGACGACCATCATGAACGGGTAGTCCTCGGTGACTGCTGTGGCCAGTTCTATCATCTGCCCTGAGAAAAAGACGGCTGTCACATCGTAGATGACGATTGCGACGGAGATTGTCAGGCACCATCTCAGTGAAATGTTCTTCCAAGTTACAAGGATCCACAACCCGGCTGATAAGTTGACCAAATCTTGAATCAGCCAGTTTCGTTTTGTCGCCCACACAAAAGTGATGACAGTGGCGAGCAGCACATAGAATCCGGTCGCTCTCAGTGTGGGTATGCTCGGATTCTTCCCAACGCCAATTCTTCTTAGGTAGAGAAGCAAGTGGGTCAGGATAAGCACGGTTATGAAATAGAAGAAGCCTGCGATAGCGTTAGGGATGAATTTGAATGCCAGAACCATAAGCGTCAAGACCATACTCATGATAATGACGATGCCGGCGACATCCCTCCACATATTTCTTGATTCTCCCGAATCAATTTCAACACTTGGACCTTGAGGTGTTAGCAGTGCCGTGGGATATCTGAAAGCTAAGTGGCAGGCCAGTATGTAGTAACAGAAGATACAGGACCCAACAAGCAAACTCACAACGGATATCTTCAACACAGGATCTCCTTTGCTAAACGTAAAAGAACCTTCAATCTAGAACCAGAATGCCTGTGTGAGCCTGTGTTGTCAACAGATATGATGAAAAACCCCGCCACTGTTAGGTGGCGGGGAAGACTTCAATCGGGAAGTATTGCTCTGATGAACTCCCCAGTTTTTTCGACGATGCCAGACACTGCATCCTCCAACTTATCCAAGACATCCGGCTCATCTGTTGAGTTTGAATGTTTGGGTTGAGCAGGGATCGCAACTTTGAGTTCTGCCATGCAGCTTGGGCACTTCACCCGAATACGTTTGCCTGCCAGTTCTGAATCCACAGCAATCCTGAAGGATCTGCTGCAAATCACACCAGCCTGACAACGCACTGCCACATGAATCTTCACTTCAGTCTCCTTTTGAAGGAAGTGCAACTTATTTCTTTGACTATTATAGCAAAAATACGCCGCTTGTCAAGTTAATTGTAGTTGTTTTTAGCTATGTCTACAGAAAACCGCACCGAGATATCTCGGTGCGGGGCGACTTGAGAACTGATGAAGCGTATTGCTGCGCGCGAAAGTGCTTCCTATGTTAGTTGAGAGATGGATCATACTTCCATGCCCATCTGTTGAAACCAGCTGACAGTAGTGTCAGAACAATCTGAGCTTTACGAGTCCAGACTATAGAGGAATTGACCAGATTATCCTTATCCTCTCTTGTCATCGTACCGCCTGCGTTCCATTCGTTTATGAGTTCTAGCCACTTCCTTTGCATTTCTTCACAGGACAATTCACATGGGCCTATCACTAAGATGACTTGATTCCCGTCTGCTCGGAGCTCTACTCCGAGGTATTTGCCGTCAAGAGCAAGGAAGATCTCATTTTCTTTTGAGTACCCAAGCTCTTCAAGGATGCCGTGGAGAGCCATAGCTTCTAGTAGGGAAGGCGGGTATTGTCCAATGAGCATGAAGTCTCCTTGAGTAGTTGGTCTAATCGCAAGATACCATCTTAATGTATTTTGTCAACAATATGATAAATGAAGAAAGCCACCCGAGAAGTTGAATGATTTTCCCGAGCGGCGAACTCTCAAAAGAGAGCTAGTCCCTTAACACGAACTTGATATCACGGATGGGCGTCGTGCGACTCCTGAGGAGCCCCTTGATACCGGCGAGGAATTGGACTACTTAAAATTTACGACAAAATTATACATACCCATACCACAAAATCCCTGAAGAGATTTTCCTGCTTCTGGAATGCCTAGATCAATAATCTCCTCTCCTGTCTGAGCTAAGATTTTTCTAAATCCGAGTGAGCGGATAATTAGTGACGCTGAACAATCGTAGGTGCCATTGGTCTTAATAATCAATTTTGTCGGAATACCGGCTTCTGCAGTAGATATTTTTGGAGAATATCCTCCTTTCGCATTTACAGTGATATATTGAACCCCCTCTCTTGTCTCGATATTTGGAGTTGCTTTACCTGTCCCATTATTTGATTTTGAGCCACCAAAAAAAATAATGCCAATTATCAAGACGAGAGCGAGAGTGATAATAATGGAAACGGATTTATTCATAAAATAATTATATGTTAAAGAGGGGATTAATGATTCCGAGCCCAGCAAGTCCTGCAAGAAGCGCAAATATTCCAAGTCCTACCACAACAACGCCGGCGGATTTAAAAAACAAAGGAGCGTGCTTTCCGTGTGCAAATGAAGCTGATCCAAATGAAAGAAGCACGAGCATAGGCAATGTTCCAAGCGAGAATGCGAACATAATAAAAAATCCGGACATGAAGGACCCGCTTCCCAAAGCGGCGACTTGCATTGACTGTGTAAAACCGCAAGGTAAGAAAAATGTACCGAATCCTACAATGAGTGGTGTGAAAGTCTTATGCTCTATTCTTCTGAAGAAATTGAATATCCCAGAAGGCAATGCTATTTTATTTTTTTTAAATACGCCAACCAAATTTAGACCAAGAAACAGCATTACCAGAGAAGCCAGAAGCCCCAAGATGGCTGTAAAAGTGAAATTTATACCAATAGCACTGCCAACCGCTCCAAGAACTCCGCCCAATACTGCAAAACTTACAAGTCTTCCTATATGGAAAAGTAAGAAAGTCTTAGTATCGCTCACGTTATCCTGTGATATTTTTGCTGAGAGGGATAAAACCAAACCACCAACAATGGCGAGACAACTTGAAACTGAGGCAATGAGACCAATAATAAAACTTGTTGTAGGAGTTGTTTGACCACCAATACCAAGATTCAGAATTCCAGATTTTTGTAAAAGAAAAAATAAAATCAAGAAACCAAGCCCGATCGGTATTGCTTTCCAAATAACATCATTGATCGGTTTCTCCTTAGGTGCTTTTTCTACTGACAATTTATATCCATTTGACTTGATTTTTTCGGTCAGGATTTGAACCAATGTTTCGGGGTTTTGATCGCTATCCGTCTCAATTTCAACAGTCTCCTGTTTTAAATCTACTCGGACATTTTTTATAAAACTCTGCTTGTTCAAGGCGTCTTCAATGAAGATTTTGCAAGAGGCGCAATGGGTACCGGAAACATGAAATGTATGTGTTTTCATATTTATAATTTTTTACTTTTGATTCGCAATGAATTTGATACAACTGACGCACTCGACATTGCCATCGCAAAACCAGCGAAGACGGGATTGAGAAGCCATCCGAAGAAGGGATATAAAGCTCCGGCCGCAAGTGGTATGCCCACTATGTTATAGATGAAAGCCCAGAACAGATTTTGCTTGATCCCGCGCATAGTAATCTTTGAGAGCTTGATTGCTTTAGTGAGTTTAGAAATATCTCCACCAAGGAGTGTGATACTTGCTGATTCTATTGCCACATCAGTCCCTGTTCCCATGGCGATACCAACATCGGCCTGAGCGAGTGCTGGCGCGTCGTTTACTCCATCTCCGGCCATTGCAACTATACGTCCTTGTGCCTGGAGTTCCTGTATTTTCTTCAATTTATCTTCCGGAAGAACATGAGCGACAACATCATCAATTCCGACTAATGAGGCAATATATTTGGCAGCCTTTTCGTCATCACCAGTGAGCATAACGACCTTAATTCCAAGGAAGTGGAGGTTTTTTACCGCCTGAACAGACTCCGCTTTTATCTCATCAGCCACCATCACAAAGCCCAGAATCCTATCCTTGGTCGCAAGGATAACCGGCGTCTTTCCCTGTGAAGTGAACTCATCAAGCTGTGCCGTATCAAATGCAATACCAAGATCGCTTATAAGCTTTGCATTACCCACAAAGTACTCAGTGTCTTTAATAACTCCCTTTAGACCTTTGCCTTTTATTCCTTCAAAATCTGAAATCTCAAATAAAGACATGCGCTTTTCTTGCGCGTAGTTCACGATTGCATGCGCAATCGGATGCTCGGATTTCTTTTCAAGCGAAGCAAGAATTGAGATTAACTCCTCGTTTTTTAAGCTCGATTGGTTTTGAATATCAACAAGTGTTGGTTTGCCAATGGTGATGGTGCCTGTCTTATCAACGATAACCGTGTCTACTTTGTGGAGCTTTTCAAGAGTAGCCGCATCTTTTATGAGAATACCTTCCTTTGCTCCTTTGCCTACTCCTACGATAATCGCAGTCGGTGTCGCAAGACCAAGAGCGCAAGGACATGCTATGACTAGAATTCCCACAAACGAAACTAGACCGAATGATAGAGCCTGAGAGAATCCTAAGTACTGTGAACCAACGATGAGCCATGCGCTTAGAGAAAGAAAAGCGATAACTAACACGATAGGCACAAATACTGAAGAAATTTTATCTGCAAGCGCTTGTATAGGAGCTTTGCTTCCCTGCGCATCCTCAACCATCTTTATTATCTGCGCGAGTAATGTTTCTGATCCGATCTTCGTCGCTTTAAAGGTAAACGATCCGCTTGCATTGATCGTTCCGGATACAACAATGTCTCCGGTCTTTTTTTGCGCTGGCATTGGCTCTCCTGTGACCATGGATTCATCAACAAAAGAATTTCCTTCGGTTATGACGCCGTCTACTGGAATCTTAGCGCCAGGCTTTACGATGATTAGATCGCCGTGCTTTACATCATTGACGGATATTTCTACTTCTTTTCCATCACGAATAACAAGCGCCGTTTTTGCCTGTAGATTAAGGAGTTTCTCAATGGCGTCGCCGGTCTTTATCTTTGATCGAGCCTCCAGATATTTGCCGAGTGCGATGAAGGTGATAACCACGATTGTCACATCGTAGTATTGATAATCGACATTTATAAAAGGTCGAAGTGTTTCTTCAAAAGCTGTAACCGCGAAGCTATACAAGAAGGCGGCGACAGTTCCAATGCCGATAAGAGTATCCATATTTGCTTTTCCATATCGGAGGAACCTATAAAAACCGAAAAGATATGGCTTACCAACAACAAAGAGAGTGTAGGTCGCCATCAGGGGGAGGAGATGATGGAAGAATTCCTTCACCACATAATTCATTTCAGGCACAATGCCATATTGAGCAAGAATATCCCATCCCATAACAATGGCGGCAAAAATTGCCAGAGGAATAGCAGAGAATACCTTCGTCTTCATGTCTCTGACTTCGGCAAGCTTCTCTCTTTTTGATTGATTCAATCCCAAATGTGCCGCGTGTTCACTTTCAGACATTCCCATTTCTTCGGCAGTGGCAGGAACCTCTAAGGAGTAGCCAAGAGGTTCAATGTGTTTGGAGAGAGCGTGAGGATTTGTTTTTGACGGATCAAAAGATACTTTTGCTTTCTCAGTGCCGTAGTTTACTTCTACTGATTGCACACCATCAACTTTCTTGAAGGTTTTTTCAATGACGGAAGAACATGAAGCACAATGCATTCCGTTCACTTTGTATGTTTGTGTGCGCATATTATTTTCTCTTGAGCTTATAGACTTTGATGATTTCAGCTTTTGCCTTAGCTGTCTGTCCGGAATGCATCTGGTGATGCACACAGTGGTCAAGATGGTTCTCAAGAAGCAGGTCTTCAACGTTGGACAGTCCTTGTTTTACCGCAGATGTCTGAGTGATTACATCAATGCAGTAGGTATCATTTTCGACCATCTTTTGAAGACCTCGGACTTGACCCTCTAGAAGCTTGAGGCGGCGGACTACTTTTGCCTTACTTTGTTTATCCATGTATTTCATATAAAAACAAGTATACCCCCTAGGGGGTATACTTGTCAAAAGGGTCTTTGACGGTTTCTGAATTTCTACAGTCTAA
>Ga0155564_125_pt1 | contig 6699 bp, 4 predicted proteins | sample RifCSPhighO2_12_FD_107221 | JGI IMG/M metagenome (GOLD analysis project Ga0155564, IMG submission 107221) | Candidatus Zambryskibacteria bacterium RIFCSPHIGHO2_12_FULL_43_12b
TTCCGATGACTTGTGATAAGAAGTGAAAAGCTAATCGAACTTGGTAATAGCTGGTTCTCTCCGAAAGAGCTTTTGGGTTCGCGTCGTATGTTCCCGCGAGGGGTAGAGCACTGGAAGGTCTGGACAGGGCGAAAGCTCGCTAGACCTATCAAACTCCGAATACTCGCGGTTAAAAGTACGGCAGTTAGACTGCGGGGGCTAAGCTCCGTTGGTCAAAAGGGAAACAGCCCGGATCTCTATTTAAGGTCCCTAAATTTATGCTAAGTGCGCTTAAGGTGGTGGAGTTTCTCAGACACTGAGGAGGTTGGCTTAGAAGCAGCCATCCTTTAAAGAAAGCGTAACAGCTCACTCAGTAAGAGATTCTGCGCCGCAGATTCACGGGGCTAAAGCATAATACCGAAATTGAGGGCTCTCTTTTGCTTCGGCAGAAGGGAGCGGTAGGAGAGTTTTCGCGTCAGCAGTGAAGGCAAAGGGGTGACCCATGCTGGAGCGTCGCGAAGTAAGAATGTTGGCACAAGTAACCGCAATGAAGGTGAGAATCCTTCACGCCGAAAGAACAAGGTTTCCTTGGCGATGTAGATCAGCCAAGGGTTAGTCGGGCCTAAGGGAATGGCGAAAGCCGCACCCGATGGACACACGGTTAATATTCCGTGACTCCCGCGATATGCGATGGGATGACGGAGTCTAGTATGATTTGCGCATTATTGGATTTGCGTTCGTGGTGTAAGGATGTGTCCGAGGTAAATCCCGGCACTCTCTTAAATGAGGAATCTAAGCTCAGCGAAAATGCTCTGGTTCGCCAGGGTAAATTTATCAAAGCAGGCTTCCAAGAAAAATCTCTAAGCTCTAGTATCGCAGGATCCGTACCGCAAACCGACACAGGTGTTCTGCTCGAGTAGAGTAAGGCGAACGAGTGAGAAATCCCCAAGGAACTCGGCAAAAAAGCAGCCGTAACTTCGGAATAAGGCTTTCCCCCAACATACAGTCCTTTTTTAGGACTAAAATATTTGGGTGGCAGTCGGATAAAATGCAGAGGGTGGTATGTTCGTCACCCGAACGTGTGTCTTAAGTGCGCGCGTGAGAATGGGGCATCAAAGTTGGGCAAGCGCTTGCCTACGATGCTTGTGTTTTCAAAAGATGAAACTGCCTCACGTAGTTTCATTCGAAAGTTTTTCCGGTTGCCAACCAAACCCTCTTTCTATTTTCTGAAATGGAAGAATGAAAGAGGACTGTATGTTGGGGGACGCAGCTAAAGTATCTCTGGCAACTGTTTATCAAAAACACAGCTCCCTGCGAACTCGTAAGAGGATGTATAGGGGGTGACACCTGACCAATGCCAGAAGGTCAAATGATGACGTTGTTTTGTCGCAAGATAAAATGGTGATCGTCATAAGCCCTGGTGAATGTCGGCCGTAACTATAACGGTCCTAAGGTAGAGAATTTTTCGCAAGACAAATTCTCTAGGACTGGGACTGTTATAGGAAACGATAAACAAATTAAACACATAATCATTACATTTGAGAGCTACCTATCATGCCGAAATGCATGAATAGTCCATCGTGATTAACGAGAGACCAACGTCACGGTCCCGAAAGCGTAAGCGAGGGATAAGAGAGAGTCCAACTTGAGGAATGGTTGAGCGAAATTCCTTGTCGGGTAAGTTCCGACGCGCACGAATGGTGTAATGACTGGAGAACTGTCTCGGGGATCCGCTCGGTGAAAATACAATACCGGTGAAGATGCCGGTTACCTGCAGTTAGACGAAAAGACCCCAGGAGCTTTACTGCAACTTGATATTGAGAATACGTTTTGCATGCGTAGCATAGTGGTGAGACTTTGAAGCGTCGCTTTCGGGTGACGTGGAGTCGTCAGTGAAATAGCCATCTTGCTGGATGTATTTTCTAACCTCGTCGGCAAAAACGACGAGAGACAGTATCTGGCGGGCAGTTTTAGTGGGGCGCTATCCTCCTAAAGAGTAACGGAGGAGTTTATTAAGGTCAGCTAGGCGCGAATGGAAACCGTGCCGATAGTGTAATGGCACAAGCTGGCTTAACTGTGAGACGTACGTGTCAAACAGATGCGAAAGCAGAACATAGTGAACCGACGGTCCGCATTAGACGCGGCCGAAGATTATCGGATAAAAGCTACCCTGGGGATAACAGGCTAGTTCCGCCTAAGCGTCCATAGCGACGGCGGAGTTCGGCACCTCGATGTCGGCTCAAGATATCCTGGGGGTGAAGAAGCTCCCAAGGGTTTGGCTGTTCGCCAATTAAAATCTTACGCGAGCTGGGTTCAGACCGTACTGGTACCAATTTGAGATTGGTAGAAGTGCAGTCTGAATCCGTTGAGGAATTGAAGAAATTTGACTGTTAACACAACCATAGAAACAACACGGCGGTCGCGCATAGTAATATGCGAATGATCCAGTTGACTAATATCGGTGGAATCCAAGATTGATGTCTTGGGCTATACCGAGGGAACCCCATGAGATGATTCGCAAGAACTATCTCAACGGGGGCCCGTAGAGACTAAACGTCAACATCCCGTTGAGATAGACGTCGTAAGACGTCGTCATCTCATGGGACAAGCTATAGTCCATTCCTCACAGCAATGTGAGACAAGAAGCGTGAGACAGGTTGGTCTCCTATCTACTGCAGGCGTTGAATTTTGAGGAGATTTGCGCATAGTACGAGAGGACCTGCGTGAACGAACCTCTGGTCTGAGAGCTGTTCCTGCCAAGGGCAATGCTCTGTAGCTAAGTTCGGAATGGATAACCTCTGAAAGCATCTAAGAGGGAAGCCAACTCCAAGATGAGAATTCGTTATGAGGCCCGTGGGAGATGACCACGTTGATAGGCTCTAGGTGTAAGCACAGTAATGTGTTGAGCCGAGGAGTACTAATCCGCCCATCCTATTAGGAAATGTGGAGGTCGCACTTTGTCCTGTTTTATGGAATTCATTCCATAAGTTTTGTTGTTTGCTTAACCCACCCAACTTTTCTCACGAAAATTTTGGCGGGTGAATCGAAATCTGCGAAGTGGTCTTTTGCGCCTTTAGCTCAGTTGGGAGAGCGCCCCGCTTACATTGGGGAGGTCGTTGGTTCGAACCCAGCAAGGCGCATGTTGCTGGGTAGTGTAAGGATATGCTAATTTGGGGCCCGGATTCCCCAAGTCAGTCTCTGTCTCCAAGCTACCCAGCAGCAAGTAGCACCATTTGTTCTTTATAGAAGCGCCTGACTTATGTCGGGCCCAGTTCGCAGATTTTGATTAGTGTGCGGATCAATGCGGAATGTACGCAGAGAAACGCAGATAGATTTTCAAGCTTTATGTTCTGGTGATTTGTCGCAGAGGCCACACCCGTTCTCATTCCGAACACGGCAGTTAAGCTCTGTTGAGGCGATGGTACTCCTATGGGGGAGAGTAGCTAGTCGCCAGAACATAGTGCTTGAACTAAATTCAAAAAGTTCTTCTGCTAGCTGGCAGAAGGGCTTTTTGTGTGCTTGACTTCTCCACATTCAATGTGCTATAATATGTATAGAACTGAACTCATTCCGGCCAAAGGCCAGAGGGACAATGGAAAGTTTGACTGGGCTTATGGTGCTCATCGGAGCACTCTGGCTCGCTGGGTATGGGACCGCAATCATCGCAAGTCTCGGTGGAAGGTACATTGCTCTTAGCAAGAGACCTATCAAGTGGATGTGGACCAAACACAAAGTCCGCATCGTTTGGTTCTTGCTCGGCGTCATTACGGCTCTTTCCATCAGCTCAAGATAACCCATTCCGGCCAAAGGCCAAGGCTAAAATGAGAGCAAGAGATCTGAAGCCAGGAGATAAATTCATTTTTCCTCTCCTCATTTTGCTTCCAGAGGATGAACCCGTGGTGTTCCTTACGACAGATGAGAAAAATTCCATCACTGATGGAGTCTACTCACGCCGTCTTACGGACGGCAGTCGTCTGGTCCTCTCTCCCGTGGATGAAGTCGTGAAGCTCTTGTTCTAGGTTTCGCTCGAATGAAGCCTGTGAGATGCGATGTTTGTCGGACTCTGCCCTGTAGTGGTCCTCGGATCTACTGCAGGGCTTTTTGTTTACCCGCACACCAAGCTTGGTGTGCGGGTTTCTTCAAATCTTGTTAAGATTATAGGAGTGATAGCTTGGGCCACTAAAAGAAAATTACAGTATTTCGGGATAATTGTTGCAGTAATTATCCTTTTTGTCGTTGTTCCCTTTTACATGTTTATTTATGAAGCCCCAACTTGTTTTGATAATTTAAAAAATGGAGGAGAGCAGGGGATAGATTGCGGCGGTTCTTGCAGACTTCTTTGCACAACACAGATTGCCAAACCCGTCTCACGCTGGGATCCTAGAGTGTTTGAAGTGACACCTGGCAACTATAGTGTGATTGCTTATCTAGAGAACCCAAATGTAAATGGGACAGTGACAATTGCTCCATACACATTCAAACTCTATGACAAAGAGAACACGCTTGTGTATGAGCGCTCGGGCACTACTTTCATACCAAAAGGTGAAACATTCGCAATATTTGAAGGAGACATACAGACAGGCGAACGAGTCCCCACTAGAGCAACTTTTGATTTCAATGGACTGCTTGTCTGGGAAAGGGAAGTGACTCCTCTGCCTGATATCTCTGTTATAAATAAGGCGCTTTCTGGAGAAGATTCTTCTCCTCGGGTAGATGCAACAGTGAAGAATGACAGCAGGAGCAGGGTGTCTAATCTTGAACTTGTCGCGATTGTGTACGATGGGAGCGGTAATGCTATAGGAGTATCTCGCACTTTTATTGATAATTTGGAAAAAGGGGAAACAAAGCAGATTGTTTTCACCTGGCCGAGGCCTTTTCAGACAAAAGGGGAAGTCTGCGAAGCTCCCGTGGATGTGGTTCTTGTGATTGATCGTTCGGGAAGTATGGATGATTTGGGAGCGACTCCTCCTCAACCATTGACCGACGTGAAGCAAGCGGCAATCTCTTTTGTAAATCAGCTTGGTGAGGAGGACCGCGTGGCTTTAGCGACTTTTGCCAACGATGCGACTCGTCCAATAGATTTCGAGCTGGCATCTGATTTTGGCGCAGTTAGGAAAGCCATTGACGCCGTCTCAATTCTTGGGGGAGAAGTGCAGAATACGAATATTGCTGACGGGCTTTTGGTAGCATGGGAAGAACTCTTATCTGCGAGACATAGGGTAGATGCTGGCAAAGTGGTGGTTATGCTCACTGACGGTGTGGCGACAAGGCCTCTGAATTCGCGTGACGAGAGATATCCAGAAAATTACGCGCTTCAAATCGCCAATCAGACCAAGCTTGAAGGAATTGGACTGTTTAGTATTGGTTTGGGCAAAGAAGTTAATGTCAATTTCTTAAAAAGTCTTGCGTCAAGTTCTGATGAAGCATATTTTGCTCCCACGACAAAAGATTTAGCAAGTATATATAAGCAGATTGCGACAAAGATCTGCAAGAAAAAACCCGCAGTAATTGAAGTCTTGCATAAAATCTATCCTCCGTCGTACGTTGTTCAATAGTCGTGAAAGATTCAATAAGAAATATTTACAGTGGCTTAGAAAAGAAGGGGCTATCAATCTTTCACATTGATTGGCTTTTGTTTTGTTCCGTGCTTCTAATCTCTCTAGCTGGTCTTGTGACCATGAACTCATTTGTTGGGGATAGGTATTTTTTTGAAAGACAAACTATATGGCTTGGGATAGCAATACTAGTGTTTTTTGGAGCTAGCCTCGTGGACTGGAGGTTTTTGCGCAGAACTGGTGTGGTTGTTTCACTTTTTGTTTTTGCATGCGGACTGCTTCTTCTGCTTTTTGGGCTGGGTAGCGTAGTGAAGGGCGCTCAGAGTTGGTTTGATTTAGGAGGCTTTTCTTTTCAGCCTTCAGATCCCGTGAAGCTGGTGCTGATACTGCTACTTGCAAAATACTTCACACGTAGGCACGTGGAGATTGCACACATTCGCCATCTTCTGATTTCAGGTCTGTATACGCTTGTGCTGGCAGGGCTTGTCATAGTTCAGCCTGACTTTGGGTCAGCAATAATATTATTTGCTATTTGGTTTGGAATGGTCTTTGTCTCTGGCATCTCCAAAAAGCATTTGCTTGCTGTGGCACTTCTGGGCATTGTTACTGTGGCGCTTCTTTGGCTGTTTGTATTTCAGCCTTATCAGAAGCAGAGAATTATTACTTTCATTCACCCGCTCGCTGATATACGAGGGGCAGGGTATAACGCGTATCAGTCCACTATTGCTGTGGGTTCAGGGCAGATCTTAGGAAAAGGGATTGGATATGGAACGCAGAGTAAACTGCAGTTTCTTCCTGAATATGAGACAGATTTCATATTTGCCGCTTTTGCGGAGGAATGGGGCTTTGTGGGGATAATACTTTTGCTGTTGCTCTTTGGTGTTGTGATCTGGCGGGTGATAAAGAATGCAATGCTTGGAGCCGGAAATTTTGAGTCATTTTTTGGTTTGGGTCTGGCGATTCTTTTTATGATTCATTTTACAATCCACGTTGGTATGAATATCGGGCTCCTGCCCGTAACCGGGACAACGCTTCCATTTATGAGCTATGGCGGAAGTCACTTACTAACAGAGTTTTTAGGACTTGGTATTTTAATGGGAATGAGGAGGTATGCGAGAAGCGCGCATAGGGAAGAGGGAGGAAGCGAGATAGCTGGAATCTAGAA
>Ga0155564_126_pt3 | contig 5884 bp, 2 predicted proteins | sample RifCSPhighO2_12_FD_107221 | JGI IMG/M metagenome (GOLD analysis project Ga0155564, IMG submission 107221) | Candidatus Zambryskibacteria bacterium RIFCSPHIGHO2_12_FULL_43_12b
ATAGTGAAATATTAGGATTTTATCAATGTATGAGGCGACATTATTTAAGACATTTTGAAAACTTAAGTGTTTGCTGAATTCAATAATCCCGGGCTCAATCTTAGTTTTTTCTTCGGATGGTATAGAAGTGTATATTTTCCAGAAAAAGAGCGCATCCAAGACAAATTGCGTAAACAAATTTACCGCAACTAGCATTAATGGACTTTCAGTGAACAATAGCGCGCAAGCAGTTGCCGCTATAGTTCCAATATCCACAATAGCGCGATAGATTGCGCTTCGTCTGAAATCCCTTTTTCCGCTCAGGTACGCTTCATATGTTTCAAATGTTCTTATTGCGGGAAACAGCAAAGCTATGATTATGAATCCGTAGCCTAGGGTTGAGTTTCCATTTGAAAAGTAATACAGGGCCCCAATCAAGGAGAATACGAAAATAAGCGAGTTCCACTTTACTAGGACTTTGGTTGCTTGAATGAAAGTCCCAGTATATCCTCTAGCAACCGCTTGCAATATTCCCGCGGAAATTCCAGTAAGTGAAAAAGTGGCGGCAATGCCAGCTAGGGACAAAATATATTTATAGTTGCCATACACCTCTTTGGGGATGAGGCGAGCAAAAAGTAGCGCTAATAGAAAAGATGAGAGCGCAGTTAAGACTTGCGCGCTGTTTAGCCAGAAGCCTCCTTTTGCGAGGTAGACCATATCAGTCTGGGTGTATTTTTCACTCGCTCGGAGACCTTTGTAAACTTTATTTCTTAAAAATTCCATAGGGCTATACTAATGGATTTATAGTCTATTTACTAGCTAGGTAACTTGGTTCTTGGTATAGTTTTCTATCATGGATATGAAAACAATCCTTAGAAGAGTGGTGTTTGTCGGTATTTTTGCCATACCATTTATTCCTTTTCTTGTTACTCCGTCAATGCTCTTTCCATTTATTACGGGAAAGAATTTTATCTTTAGGATAATTGTGGAAATTATATTCGGTGCGTGGGTATTGCTTGCGATAAAAGACGCAGAGTTTAGGCCTAAATTTTCTTGGCTTCTTGTCGCCATGACTTCTTTTGTGGCAATTGTCGGGATTGCGGATATTTTTGCAGAAAATCCATACAAAGCTTTTTGGAGCAATTTTGAACGAATGGAAGGTTTTATAACGACCGTCCATCTCTATCTATATTTCTTAGTACTTTCATCAACCTTCAGCATTGAAAAGTGGTGGAACAGGCTTTTTTCCACATGGGTGGGTTCAAGCGTGCTTATGTGCTTATTTTCTCTTTTGCAGGTGGCCGGAAAGGCGACGATTAATCAAGGGGGAGTTAGGGTTGATGGAAAATTTGGCAATGCGTCATACTTGGCGGTCTTTCTTCTTTTTAATATTTTCTTTGGCGCGTTTTTGTTTTTACGAGCCAGAGATAAAAAGGTGGTTGGTTGGACCATAGCCGGACTAAGCATTTTAGAGCTGGCGATTCTCTATCTCACAGCAACCAGAGGCGCGATTCTCGGCTTAATTGGCGGAGTCCTTGTTACAGTGCTTCTTACCGCGCTGTTTGATAAAGAAAGCAAATATGTCAGAAAGATTTCTGTGGCAGTCCTCATTGTCGTAGTAGCTATCGTGGCTTTATTTGTGGCCGTAAGGAGGACTCCTGTAGTGCAAAATAGCCCCGTATTATCACGTTTTGCCAACCTTTCTCTTTCCGAAATAAAGACTCAAGGAAGATATTACATTTGGCCCATGGCGATTGAGGGCTCCAAAGAGAGGCCGATACTTGGTTGGGGGCAAGAGGGATTTAGCTACGTGTTCAATGAGAACTATAATCCCAAGATGTACACGCAAGAGCAATGGTTTGATAGGGCGCACTCGGCACCTCTAGACTGGCTAATTGCATCTGGGATCTTGGGTTTTCTGGCTTATGTTTCTGTAATCTTCTTTTCGTACTGGTATATTTGGAAAAGAAATATTGGAGATTATTCTGTGTCAGAAAAAAGTCTTCTAACCGGCCTTTTGTCAGCCTATGTCTTTCAGAGCATCTTCGTCTTTGATAATTTGTTAAGTTACGTCTTATTTTTCTCTGTGGTGGCGCTTATTCAATCGCGAAGCGTTGGCATAAAATTGTCGTTTTTTGACAAGTTTGGTAAGTCTCATATTCAGTCCGCTGTCGCGGTGGTACTTACCATTCTCTTAGTCTTGTCTGTCTATTTCTTAAATTGGAAACCGATACGCGCGAGCCAGCATCTCATAAAAGCGCTTGTAAGCATGCAAAACGCATTGCCTACAGAAGAGACGTTAAACTATTTTGAAAAGGCGATTGGCTATGACACATTTGCCAATACCGAAATCAGGGAGCAGCTAGTGTCTGCCGCGCACACTTTCCTAGATTCGGGAGTTTCTCCGCAGTTGCGTGACCGGTATCTGGCTCTGACCACAAAAGAGATTAACAAACAGGTTGAGGAGACTCCAAATGACGCGCGGTACTTGCTGTTTAAAGGTGTTTTCTTGAGAAGCGTCGGTCAATATGAGGAAGCAGTCTTGAGTTTAAACAAGGCGTTGGAATTCTCTCCTCAAAAACAGACAATTATATTTGAATTGGGGGCAACATATATAAATAAAAAAGATTTCAAAACAGCACTCAGTGTATTTAAGCGAGCTTATGATCTAGAGCCTTCATATGGCGATGCTGCGCTTCTCTATGGTATTTCAGCGATTTATGCTGGGGATACTGCTTTAGCGGATAAAGTGTTTGCGGGAATATCGCAAGCTCGCCTTTATCAAGATGATCGATTGGTAAGTGTATTGGTTGATGTTGGGCGTTGGAATGAGATTGTAAAGATATTTACTTTTAGGATTGCAAATGGCGGAGATAATGTTGACAATAATATGGCGCTTGCTGTAGCGTATTTAAAGACGGGTAATCGTGAACAGTCAATAAGTGTCTTGAAAAGGCTTTCTGAAAAAAGTCCCGATATCAAGGAACAAATTGACTACTATATTAGTGAAATTAAGGCTGGAAGAGATCCATCCACTCAGTAAATTCAGGTGTGATTTCTAGATTGCATTGTTTGCAGGTCAAAACGCGGAGTCTAGATGCTATTAGCCATGATTTCAGTGTTATAAGCTACAAACTTGCAAAATTCTGTAGATTTGCTATAATACAAGGGTGAGTGCGGTTCCGTAAGGAGAACAGCACCAAAACAAGATGAATATCTGCGCAAACTCCGCCTTCGGGCGGAGTTTGTGTTTGTGGCTAACTATGGGCTTAATACTGCTATCTGGCAGGATGGTGTATTTACAAACCCCCAAAACTCACTAGTATTAAAGCATTGTTTCTAGTCGTGGAGAGCGGTCGCACTCACAAATAGATATTCATTTTGGAGCTCGCCCCGCTCTCCGCGAGTGGACGGAACTTTAAAGAACGCATTGGCGTTCTTTTTCGTTAAAGAGATTCTCTCTAAAGCACTTTGTATGTCAACGACGAATGAAAATTTTTTACGAACCTTGTATTTGCATTTCTGATGATGAACGAAGGTTTGTTTTCAGAAACCTTGGTTTCGTATTTCCGTAAACAAGCGAGTATTGTTTTTAAATGAGACTTGCGAACACGATGGTGTGAGCACGAGGAATTTTTTAGCAAAAAAATATCCGTACTCATTTAAAAATAATACGAACGAGTAGTTATCCACATGTGCGTGCAAAAAATCATTGTATGCATACTCAAACGGTGTGATAATTATTGCAGGTCGTAATTGTTTTGTGCGAGTGTCGTCGCGCAGAATATATTATTGTGAACATTATTGAAACAATTCTCATCTGAAATTTCGCAAGAAGTCCCAGATGCAAACTAAAATGGCAAAAAAGAGAAAGGCTGCTAAGAGAAAGCCAGCAAAGAGAAAGAAAGCTCCTGCTCGAAAGAGAAAGGCTTCTCGACGACGCTAATCGCGTCTCTAGCGCAAAACTCTCGCCCAGACGGACGAGAGTTTTGTTTTGTGCTAAAATGGCTTTCCATGGCTATCTTTTCACTAAACAAACTTTTTGGTGGCGACACAGCTCGAGATTTGAAGCGTATCGGGCCTATCGTCAATCAGGTCAACTCTTTTGAGCCGGCTATTTCTACTTTGTCTGATGATTCTCTGCGGGCAAAAACTACTGATTTTAAAGATCGTATTACAAAGGGAGAATCATTAGATTCAATATTACCTGAAGCATACGCGGTGGTGCGCGAAGCTTCTAAACGTACGCTCGGCCAAAGACACTTTGATGTGCAGATAATGGGCGCAATTGTACTCCACGAAGGCAAGATTGCTGAAATGAGAACAGGAGAAGGAAAAACTCTCGTGGCGACATTGCCCGCATATCTCAACGCTCTTACTGGAAAGGGAGTGCATATTGTTACGGTAAATGATTACCTTTCTAAAAGGGATGCGGCGTGGATGGGTCAGATTTACGACTTTCTGGGGCTTTCTGTCGCCGTGATAAATCATGAAGCTTCATTTATATATGATCGAAATCCTATAGCTGATGACAGTCTGCTTCGGAAAGAGGACGAAGAAAGAGATGAAAAAGGTTCATTTCATGTGGCTCAGGATTTTCTAAAACCTTGCACAAGAAGGCAAGCTTATGAGGCGGATATTACCTACGGGACTAACAACGAATTCGGTTTTGATTATTTGCGTGATAACCTCGAATATGACAAGAGCAAACTACGTCAGAGAGAGCATGCTTATGCAGTGGTAGACGAGATAGACTCTATTCTAATTGATGAAGCTCGTACGCCACTCATTATCTCTGCGCCAACCGCTGAATCCGAGTCTTTGTACAAGACTTTCGCTCAAATTGCCAGAACTCTCAAGGAGGATGAAGATTTTACCGTGGATCGCAAATTAAAAGCTATAACTTTGACGACGAGCGGTATTGATAAAGCTGAGAAAGCGCTAGGTGTGGAGAATATATACACGGACAAGGGCATTAAATATGTCCATCATCTTGAGACTGCTGTGAGAGCAAAGGCGCTCTTCGCGAACGATGTGGATTATGTTATTAAGGAGGGCGAGGTCATTATTGTAGATGCCTCCACAGGGCGTCTTCAGCCTGGAAGACGCTGGTCAGAAGGGTTACATCAAGCCATCGAGGCTAAAGAGGGAGTGGATGTGCAGAAAGAGTCGCGCACTTTTGCTTCAATTACTTTTCAGAACTATTTCAGGCTATATAACAAACTTTCGGGAATGACGGGAACAGCTGAGACCTCTTCTGAAGAATTTTACAAAGTGTATGGGCTTCAGACCATTGTGATACCCTCAAATAAACCAAGCAAAAGGCTGGATCTTGATGACTACATTTTTCAAACTGAGAACGGAAAATTTAAAGCTATCGCTCGCAAGGTAAAAGAGCTTAGTGATCTGGGCCAGCCTGTACTCATCGGTACGGTCTCAATTGAGAAGAACGAGTTGCTTTCAAAATACCTTCTGCAACAGGGAGTTAAGCATGAGATTCTAAATGCTAAGAATCACGAAAGAGAGGGAGAGATAGTGGCTCAAGCGGGACGAAGAGGAGCGGTAACTATTGCCACCAACATGGCAGGACGAGGGGTGGATATAAAACTTGGCGGTAATCCGGGAAGCGCGGAAGCATATGAAGAAGTGAAAACTATCGGGGGGCTTTTTGTACTCGGTACGGAGCGACATGAAGCAAGACGTATTGATAATCAGCTAAGAGGGCGCTCTGGCAGGCAAGGAGATCCGGGAGAAACACAATTTTTTGTTTCTCTTGAGGATAGCCTGATGCGTGTTTTTGCGGCGGATACGATAAAAAACATGATGGGCCGCTTTGGAATTGCTGAAGATGAGCCTATAAAAAACAAGATGATAACGAGCTCTCTAGAAAAAGCGCAGGAGAGGA
>Ga0155564_105_pt1 | contig 2716 bp, 2 predicted proteins | sample RifCSPhighO2_12_FD_107221 | JGI IMG/M metagenome (GOLD analysis project Ga0155564, IMG submission 107221) | Candidatus Zambryskibacteria bacterium RIFCSPHIGHO2_12_FULL_43_12b
TACGAAGACCATATCAGGATACTTTGCCCTTATCAGGGCATCATTTTGGTCTGTTACGTCTTCTCCTTTTGTGTATGCGACAACTCTTCCTGAAACGACAAAGATTCGCAGAGGCACTCCGATTTGAGGCGCGGCAATAGCCACTCCGTCGTCTTGTGACGCAAGGGCTTTTTTCATATCAGAAAGCACTTTTTTAAGTTTGGCAGTGCCGAAATCACTTTTCAAAACTTCTTGGGCAATTTGGCGAAGCACTTTATCGTCTTTTTGGACAATTTTAACCATAGTGAAACATTAGCATAGGATGTTGGAACTTTGAATCCATCTTCTATTATAGAAGACTTTCAGGGTCCACCCGGACATGAACGCTGGGCGGGAGAAGACGAAGTCTACTAAGAAGGGCTTCATCTGGCCAATCCTCTGGATCTTTACGGATAAGGACATTTGATACAAAGTTGCCCTTTCTACTTAAGGTTAGCCCATCATAAACATTTGGCGAAAACTCTTTTAGAAATTCGCCAATCTGGGCGGAAGAGGCTTCGGTTTGAGCGCGCTTGCCCTCAGTAGAAATTTTTATAAAAAAAGAAAATGGTGGATAAGAAAAGTTTTTTCTGTCTTCAATTTCCCTTTTGTAGTAATCAATAATATTTCCTTTGAGAGCAAAATCAAAAAGAGGGGAGTCTGCGTTTCTTGTTTGTATTAGAAATACTTGTCTTGCCAAGTCTCGCATTGAAATAAGATTGTAGAAAATCTTTTCATTGATGCGGAAATCAGGAATTGAAAACAGGCTATCAATTGAAGCGACGGCCACGCTCTCCACGGGCTTTTTAAGATAGAAGAGTCCCAGCTCTGTGCCTAAGAGAACACTTCCAGGAGAATTTTCAAATCTTGAAATGGTGTCCTGAGCTTTTTTCTCGCTTTTGACCGCATCTTTGTCAATTCTAAACACCACAACATTTGGAAAACGCTTTTTGATCTCTTCTTCTACTCTCTCTATGCCAATACCAAGAGTATCCAGCTTCCAGCTACTGCAATTTTTGCACCTTTCTGCCGCAGAACGTTCGTCTCCGCACTTATTGCAGAGGAAGAAGTTCTCTTTCTCGCCTTTGCCGCTGTAGAGGACGACTGGAGCGCTGCAGCTTTTGCATGTTACGATCTGGCCGCAATCTCCACAAACAGTTGAAGGAGACAGACCTTTTCTGGCGCTGAAAATGAATAAATTTTCATTTTCCGCTTTATTGCGGTCAATGAGCGCTTCCAGTTCTGGAGAAAGCACTCTAAATTTCCGTTTTTTCTCTGAAAGTACATCTTCTGGAGGGTTTTTCATATCTACTAGGAGGTTTTTTGCGGAGGAAAGCAGACGCATTTTTAGCGGTGAAAACTCGTTGTATTCATCATTCTTTGTGTGCCAGAGGGTTTCTACGGACAAGACTATATCTCCAAGAAGTATGGGAACGCCCTTGGTGGCGGCAAGCTTAAGAGCGAATCTGCGCATATCAAAATACGGTCTTGCTTGGGTCTTGTATCCTCGGGAGTTTTCTTTATCTAAAATGATGCTACCTAAGTCAAAGCGTTCAACAGAGAGAAATGGGGCAGTGCCGATAATGAGAAGGGGGTGCGAATGCGAGTGGATAGTGTCTAAGATTTTTTTGAATTCTTTTTTATTCAGCTTGCTATGCAAAGCGAAGGTGTAATTTTCTATCCCTTTTTCCAATATTGTCTTGGTCTTTCTGATATCTTCAACAGTAGGGAGCAGAAAAAAGACAGAGTGCTTGCGAGCGAATTGTCCGCGTATGAAACTCCTATAGTGCGCAAAACGCTCTTCATCGTCCGCTTGAACCACGAGCCTCTCCGGAGTGAGATTGCCGTGAGTACCTCTTTGCGCAGGCTCAAATTTCTGAGTATTTTCCAGAATCAGTTCCGGCACGAGATGCTCAAGTATCGATCCTGTGGTTGTGGCGTAAAATCTGGCAGTCTCGTATGCAGCTTCTATAAATTCCTGTGATAGGAAGTGTTTGGACTCCACCTTAATTATTTTCCTTAAAGCGTAGGGAGACGACCTGATTTGGGATTTAGATTCTGTAATATCGTGTTTATCAACTACGATTCCTTTGCCTATCTTTTTTCGCAATGGAACTGAAACTAGAGCACCCAAGGGTATGGCATCGCTCCCAAAGTAGGAAAGAGTCTCTTTGTTGAGAGTCTTAGCAAGAGGGATTACAGAGTAGAGTTTCATATCCTCATTATACAGAAGAAGATTCCAATCCCTGCCTTCTCAAGCTACCCCAAACGAAATATCGCCTCCAAATAGGAGGCAGTTTCGTACTGGGCAAGTAAGCCAACTCTCACTGGATTTTTTACTTAAGTGGTAGTATGTTGAAGCCTAAATATGGGTATTTTCTCTCAAAAATTGGGAATTGATCTTGGAACAACGAGTGTTCTCGTGTACTTGCCTGGGAAGGGGATAGTACTCAATGAACCATCTGTTGTGGCAATATCAGAAGAAGATAAGAGGATTTTGGCGATTGGCAATGATGCCAAGAAGATGATTGGGAAAACTCCGGAATCAATCGTGGCATATAGGCCCATGAAAGATGGTGTGATAGCAGATTACAGAGTAACCGAGGCAATGCTTCGCTACTACATAGGCAAAGCTCTTGGAAAATGGAATATTGCAAAGCCCGAAGTGCTCATATCAGTACCGGCAGGAGTGACTTCA
>Ga0155564_110_pt2 | contig 1729 bp, 3 predicted proteins | sample RifCSPhighO2_12_FD_107221 | JGI IMG/M metagenome (GOLD analysis project Ga0155564, IMG submission 107221) | Candidatus Zambryskibacteria bacterium RIFCSPHIGHO2_12_FULL_43_12b
GGGCTAATCTTTCGTATAAATGAATCCGTGGTAGTTCCCGAAAAAAAGACAGTTGATGGTAAAACGGTGCCAGGGTCGGTGGAGGTTACAGTTTACGCAGATATTGCTGGCGAAAAATACAATATTGGAAAATCAGATTTCACAATCCCAGGTTTCAAGTCAGATGCCTTGAGATATAAAGAAATCTACGCGCGATCTAAGACAGACATGACTGGTGGTTTTGTCGGCATGATGAGAAAGGTTTCTGAAACCGACATGAAATCAGCTCAAGATGAAATTCATTCAAGACTGGAGTCTGAGCTAAAGGAAGAAGCTAAGTCAAAAGTACCAGAGAACTTCGTGCTTTTTTCTGATGCATCAATAGTCGAGAATGTTTCGCTCCCGCAGACAGAGGGAAATGGCTCAAAAGTAACCATCAACGAAGAAGCGACTCTTTATGGCATCCTGATACCAAAAGAAGGTCTTGCGAACTATCTTGCCTCAAAATTCATTCCAGAACTTGAGCTAAGCGACTTAGAAATCTCTAATCTTACTGAACTCCAATTTTCACTCAAAAATAAGGGGGATTTAGATCCGAGGAATCTTGAGAAAATCTCTTTCTCAATCTCGGGACCAGTTACATTCATTTCAAGATTTGATGAAAGTAAGCTTAAAGAAGACATTGTTGGAAAGTCGAAGAAGGAACTTACGGCAATTCTCTCTAATTATCCTTCAATCAAGACCGCAGAAAGCACGATAAGACCGGTCTGGAAAAGGACATTTCCTGATGATATCACGGACATTGAAATTAGAACCCAACCCTCCATATGATAGAGACTGAAAAGACGAAGTCGTCTAAAATAATAGGCACAGTTATAGAAGCTCTACCAAATATTTTGTTCAAAATTTCACCAGAAGGAGAAGGTGAGGAATTCCTTGCATATCTGGCTGGTAAGATGCGAATGAATAAAATTCGTGTCCTTGTGGGTGATAGGGTAGAGGTAGAACTCGACCCTTACGGCGGCAGAGGAAGGATCGTCAGGAGACTATAATTATTGACATATTTCACCCATAAGCTAGTATTGCTATCCGTGCATTTAAGATGAAAGTTAAAGCTTCAGTAAAAAAGATGTGTACAAATTGCCAAGTGGTCCGCAGAAAGGGCTATCTTTATGTTATCTGCAAGGCAAATCCACGACATAAACAGAGACAGGGCTAAACACACAAAACAATGAGACTACTCGGTATAAACATTCCAGAAAATAAGAGAATAGAAATCGGACTTACGGCCGTTTACGGTATAGGCCGTCCGAGAGCGCTTTCTATATTAAAGAAATCTAAAATTGACCCTTCTCTTAAGCCCAAGGATATAAGCGTGGATCAAGAAAATGAAATAAGAAAAGTCATAGAATCTATGAAACTAGAGGGGGATTTAAAGCGAGAGGTGGCTGGAAATATCAAACGTTTGAAGGATATAAAGGCGTACAGAGGCGTTAGACATATGAAGGTGCTACCTGTGAGAGGTCAGCGCACCAAGACAAATTCCAGAACTAGACGCGGAAATGTGAGGAAAACAATGGGTACAGGACGCAAGATTGCAGAGAAGAAATAGGAGAGATTGCGCGAAATCCGCGGGTATGGTACACTTGTTTTTCAAAGTTACCATAACTCGGAGAGTTTCCGGGCTATTGTTTTTTGTTCAATTTTAGATATTAGGGTAAATGGGTAAAAAAAGAATCGTAGCAAAAGA